>ENA-OQCW01000327-OQCW01000327.1-human-gut-metagenome-genome-assembly--contig:-NODE-327-length-31749-cov-4.708557_pt1 | contig 31749 bp, 32 predicted proteins | sample MGYA00242767_ERZ504593 | MGnify/ENA primary metagenome ERZ504593 (study PRJEB26092, sample SAMD00036307) | human gut metagenome | host: Homo sapiens | study: EMG produced TPA metagenomics assembly of... | reverse complement strand
AAGATGAGATATCCCATAACGTCAAGTTAGTAAGACCCCTTGAAGACGACAAGGTAGATAGGACAGAGGTGGAAGTGCAGTAATGTATGCAGCTGACTGTTACTAATCGGTCGAGGGCATAACCAAACAGGTGATAGGAAGAAGGATGAAGAGAGATTTATCAAAGTGGATTGTATGTGATTTTGAAGGCACATGAAAGTACCTGAAAATAATCCTCCTTAGCTCAGTCGGTAGAGCACTCGGCTGTTAACCGAGTTGTCGTTGGTTCGAGTCCAACAGGGGGAGTTTTTGGCTCCTTGGTCAAGCGGTTAAGACATCGCCCTTTCACGGCGGTAACACGGGTTCGATTCCCGTAGGAGTCACTTATTTATCATATGCCGATGTGGCTCAATTGGCAGAGCAGCTGATTTGTAATCAGCAGGTTATCGGTTCGAGTCCGATCATCGGCTTTTGCTTATGCAAAATAAGCGGTCTTTAGGTTATAAGACAAAAAAGATTTGGACCTTTAGCTCAGTTGGTTAGAGCAATCGGCTCATAACCGATCGGTCCCGGGTTCGAGTCCCTGAAGGTCCACTTTTTAAAAATGTATTTTGGCCCGGTGGCTCAGTTGGTTAGAGCGCCGCCCTGTCACGGCGGAGGTCGAGGGTTCGAGTCCCTTCCGGGTCGCTTGTATCAAAGAGATACATATAATTTAATATTTTATGGGATCATAGCTCAGCTGGGAGAGCACCTGCCTTGCAAGCAGGGGGTCACAGGTTCGAGCCCTGTTGGTCCCATTGCCTAATTTCTATTAGGTAGAATGCCGCAGTGGCGGAACAGGCAGACGCACAGGACTTAAAATCCTGCGGGACTTATACTCCCGTACCGGTTCGATTCCGGTTTGCGGCATTGTGTGGGTGTAGCTCAGCTGGATAGAGCGTTTGGCTACGGACCAAAAGGTCGGGAGTTCGAATCTTCTCACCCACGCTTCGGCGTTAAGCCTTGAGAAAGTGCAAATTCTTTAACTTAAAGAGTTTGCACTATTTTTGTATTTGAGAAAATTTCTGAAATATAGCTGAAAGTACATACATAATAAGAAGAATTTAAGAATATCGCAAAACTATATTTTCATTTGTATGTTATAGTAGTAACATACGAGGAGGACGAAAGATGAAAGTAATAGGAAAAATTATAAAAGGACTGCTTGCTGTAGCTTTTATAATGATTGTATGCGTAAGTGGCATTTTTATTTACAAAGCTATAAATGAGCAAGTTCGTGATTTTGCATAAAAGAAAGACACCTTGAATTCGATAGTGTTGTATAATGAAAGTGCCAAAACAAACATTTGCAACATTTACGAAAGAAGGTGTCTCTCGCAAATACTATACATCATTCCTCATTCATATACAACCAGTTTAAAAAATTAAACTTATGCAAATTTTATTCGAACCGAGTAATAAACCATCTTATGAGTATCCTAATCAGTATTTTCATTTCAGGATATCATGGAAAAACCACGGACTTTGCTAAAAACAGTTCCTGTCACAGAACTACGATTATAATGGTATCGTAATTTAAGACACTTTCCGAGACATTTTATAATGAATCTGATATACTGTAACCAATACAGAAAGAAGGATTATTATTATGTCACGAACAAGAAGAAATTTCTCTGCAAAATTCAAATCTGAGCTTGTTATTGAACTGCTCAGGGGAGAAAAAGACTTAAATACAATTGCTGCTGAAAATAACATTCAACCAAATCTTCTCCGTAATTGGAAGAAGGAATTCCTTGATAAAGCTTCCGTTGTCTTTGACGATACACGAGAAGAGAACCTGAAAGAGAAGCTGGCTTCAGAACGCAGGGAAAAAGCTGAATACGCAAAAAAAGTTGGGCAACTCACCATGCAGGTGGATTGGTTGAAAAAAAAATCTGAAGAAACACTTGGACCTGACTACGAGAGTAAATTTAGTCCGAAACCTTTTGAAGACTAAAGAGCTCCCGGTCAAAACAGGTGCCAGATTGCTTGATATTAATCGCACCAGCATATATTATAATGGAACTCCTGTTTCTCAGGAAGAACTGGACTGTAAGACCATTATAGACCGTTTACACACGGATAATCCGGCATGGGGTGCCCGTCAGATGTCTTCACAACTGAAAATGCGTGGCCATAAAGTCGGCCGCCGCAAAGCACGCCGCTACATGACAGAAATGGGGATTAATCCTATCTATCCCAAAATGAACCTTTCTAAGCGTATGCAACAGGCAAAAGTCTGCCCGTATCTGCTTCGCAATGCCGTTATCGACCGTCCAAATCAGGCATGGTCAATCGACATCACTTATATCCCCATCAAGCGTGGATTCCTGTATCTGACAGCTGTAATCGACTGGTACAGCCGCTGTATTGTAGGCTGGGAAGTTGAGGATACCCTGGATACCAGAATGGTTATCAATGCATTGAAAAAAGCGTTTAAAACAGCAAAACCAGTTATCCTAAATTCTGATCAGGGATGTCAGTTTACAAGCAACGAATATATGAATTTCCTCAAGGAGAACCAGATTCGTCAGAGCATGGATGGAAAAAGCCGTTGGGCAGATAATATTATGATTGAAAGATGGTTTCGTAGTTTTAAGTACGAGGAAGCATATCTGACTCAGTATGCCAATATCCGTGAAGCACGGAAAGCGATTGGGAAATATATTCATACCTACAATTTTGAACGTTGTCATTCTGCCATTAACAATCAAACTCCGGCATCCTATTATTATCCGGTACTTTTGATTGAGTATGCAGCTTAAGGGGGACATTCTTCCCCTTTTCAACTACATATATCTGTTCATTATAAAAAGATTAAATTTGTGTCTTGACAACTGAACCACTATATGGAGTGATAAACTGTAACATGAGATGTTTTTAAATGCCAATGCAGCTTGCAGCTGAAAACTGGGATAAACCGATAAACTGTAACATGAGATGTTTTGAAATCATGGAATAATCGTATCTTTCTATAAAATTAAATTTATGAAAAAATTATATCCTTTGAATCTGGGGCATGTAAAGGTTCGGCTGTAGACAGAATTTCCGTCTCGGAAGGTACAGGAAGTCTTCAGATTTTACATAAATCGTCAGTGTTAAAAATGGAGTGTATTGCATTTTTGGATTCTAGAGTACCGTTATATTATGTGAAGTATTATTGTGTTGGAGAAAAAAAATTTCTTTCTATAGTAATGCCAAGATAGGTTAAAAATGCATGGTGATAAGAAGGGGAAAAGAGGAAGTTTCCGCAGGAAGAATATAAGTTCAAATTGCAAATCCTCCCCCTCTATAGTATCATATTACTCATAACCATTTTTGAAACAAAAGGAGAAATATCATGAGTAATGAAGTTTTAGCAGTCGTTGCAGGTAAGGAAATTACAAATGCGGAATTGGATGCATTTTTACAGAATGCTCCAAGAGAACAGCAGGCGTATGTTACAAATCCACAGTTTAGACAGCAGTATTTGGAGCAGCTGATTTCTCTGCACTTATTTGCGCAGGCAGGGGAGGATGCAAAGCTTGAGGAGACTGAGGAATTTGCGAAGATTTTAGAAAATGCGAAGAGAGATATTCTTGCGCAGCTCGCGATGAGAGAGACATTAAAGGATGTAACTGTGACAGATGAGGAAGTGGCAGCTTACTATGAGGAAAATAAGCAGCAGTTTACAAAGGGAGAGACAGTTAGTGCAAAACATATTTTAGTAGATTCAGAAGAAAAGTGTACTTCTGTTCTGGAGTCTATTACAAGTGGAGAGAAAGCATTCGAGGATGCTGCAAAGGAAGCGTCTACCTGCCCATCTGGTGCAAGAGGAGGAGACCTCGGAGAGTTTGGAAAGGGTCAGATGGTCAAAGAATTTGAGGAAGCAGCATTTGCAGCTGAGATTGGTCATGTGGTAGGACCGGTAAAGACACAGTTTGGTTATCATCTGATCAAAGTTGAGAAGAAAAATGAGGCATCTGTGGCAGCATTTGATGAGGTAAAAGAGGCGATTAAGAGAAATTTGATTCAGCAGAAGCAGAATGCAGCATATAATGCAAAGGTTCAGGAACTGAAAGAAAAATATTTACAAAAATAAATGAGTGATACAAAGAATGCCGTAAAAGTGGTCGTAAGAAGCACTTTACGGCATTTTTCATATAGTTCAATTATTTTTACAAACCTGTTTATTTCTATCGGTTATTTTTATGTAGCTATGTAACTTACATTACTCCAATTGCATTACCCGATTCATATTCTTGGACTGTTGTATTCCCAGCATCTGTTCCATCTTGCGGACGGTTACATTGTATACAATCCAGATGATCAGGACAAGTACGAATAAGAGTGCCAGGCATACAAGCAGTGAGGCAATTTCCGTGAAAGAAATGGTGCCGTCATTTGCGTACATGATCATGGAAAAGAAGAAGTACATAGCGACCATTCCAATGATGGAAGGGGTAAAGAAGATTTTTCTCGTCTGTGCTTTTACTTCTTTTGTGAGGAATGCAGGGGAGGCGCCGAGTCGTTTCAAATCCTCAAAGACGTAGCGGTTGTTCAGGACGATGGAGATGCTTCTTGTATAGCAGATGATCAGCGCTGCCATGACACAGATAATGGTGATAAAGAAGAACAGCATCAGATAAACTGCCGTTGTGCGAACAAAATCAGTGGAGTCCAGCATTTTGAAGGAAGGCATGTATTTCCATCCGAATCGGAAAGTGCTGCCGTCACAGTCTGCATAATCTACTTTTGCATCGGCTGCATACTCAGGTTCATCGAGAAAGTAACTTTTCCCATTGACGGAACGACCATATTTTACAACGCGGTCATAGTTGGATGAGATTGCGTATTTTTCTCCGAGTGCATCCATGAAAACATGGAATAATTTGTCGGCAAATTCGTAGTTGTCTTCTCCGTCAATGTTAAACAGGACTTGATGTTCCTTCCATTCATCGCCTAGACCGACTTCCATATTTTCGTAGTCTGTATCGTTTAGAACATAATAGTTTGAGCGCCCGGAGAACAGACTGTAGTGCAGATAGCCGTCAAAAGTAACCGGAAGTTTTTTCATCGTCGTCATGTTGATGATTTGATCTGCGTCGGAGGTGAGCCAGTAGGTGTCGGTCTCGTCCTCATTGGAAATTGCTTTGTATGTTCCGGGTGCAACTTCTGTCTTCTGTCCGGTTAGAAATTCAAAAGCGGAAGCGGTAAGGAAGGTTCCCTCATTGGCAAATTCCTCATAGACAGTGTAGAGTTTTCCGTCGTCCGTAGTTCGTTCTACCGTGGTTGACATGCCGAGAAGGATGGTTGCTTCTTCCTTGTAATCTTTAATCGAGAGGTCATAATCTTTGGCAAGATCTGCAATTTCTTCTTTTCCTGGAACTGGCTGACCGATGGGATAGTGGAAAGAATAATCATATGGAGTGGATTTTACTTGCATCGCCTGACTGGTCTGTAGCGTTGGGATATAGAACAGTGCGAAGGCGCCGCCAGCCACGAGCAGTGCGATGACCATCATATTATTTACAGTCTGTTTTCCATGAAATTTCATCATACTGCGTGAGATAATCCCTTTGTATGGATGCTTTTTATGATTTCCGAACCCGCGTACCACAATGTGCAAAAGAAACATATACAGACCGATGAAGAGCGGTATGTAAAGGAGGGGTAAAAATGGGGATGAAAAGCGCCGGAATACTACTTGATAAATCGTTGGTCCAAAATACCCGGCGGTTCCTCCGAGAATCATCAGCAAAATACCGACGGAGGCATACCATGGCTTTACATCCCGCACGGGTTCATTTTTGTGTTCTTCATTCACGACATCCATAATGTTGGTGCGGTAAAGTGTCCGTCTTCCAAGGAGAAATGCAAAAAGTAAAATGATCAGGATAAAGGCTGCCGGAATCAGGAGACAGCGAAAGTCCAGAACCAAACGCATCTCAGTGCTATCTACAACAAGCAGACGAAACAGCTGCCAGATAGACCAGGCAAATGGAATCCCAAGTGAGGTTCCGAGCAGGGAAGCGCTTAAGGAAGTGACAGCAGTGTCCTTGTACAGATGATTTCGAAGTACTTTTTTAGAAGTTCCCAGTGCGAGGAAGATTCCGAGTTCTCTTGACTTCATGCGGAAGAAGATATTTCCGGCATAGATGGTAAAAATTACGCATCCGATGCAGGCGAGTGCGAAGATCATCATTGCCTGTTTTCTGCTGTCACCGCCTTCTGGAAGAACGAGAAGGACAGTCGGCGAAGTCAGGATCGCGGAGTAGGCTGTGATCAGTAAAAGCGCTGTAAAGTTACAGATAAAGTACAGTGTGTAATTTTTCCGGTTCTTTTTTCTTAAGGCAGAAAAAGTATCAGTTAAGGTTTTCATCGTTCTCTTCCTCCTCTTCTAACGTATTCATCTGTTTTAATTCCTCTAAAAGTGCATCGTGAAAAGCATGCTGGGAACTATTTCGTTCCATATTTTTATAGACAACTCCATCTTTGAGCAGGATGACACGGTCGCAGAAGGAGGCGGAAAAGCTGTCATGAGTCACCATGAAGATGGTTGCTTTCAGAGAAGCTTTTGCCTCCAGGAAAGAATCAATGACAGCGCGGCTGGATTTCGAGTCAAGATTTCCGGTCGGTTCATCTGCGAGGATCAGAAGCGGGGAGTTGATCAGTGCTCTTGCAACTGCGGTCCGCTGCCGTTCTCCACCGGAAATTTCTGCCGGATATTTGCCTGCAATCTGCGCAATACCAAATAAGTTACAGAGCCGGTCTGCCATCGTCTCTTCCTTTCTTCCCACATTTCCTCGGATGATCGCAGGGAGGAGGATGTTCTGCCGTACGGTTAGTCCATCAAGCAGCATAAAATCCTGAAAGACAAATCCTAGTTTTTCGTTTCGGATATGTGCAAGGGCATCTTCCGACAAGCCTTTTAATTCTTTTTGTCCGAGTGTAATCTTGCCCTCCTCAAATGGAATGTAGCAGGAGATGCAGTTTAAAAGTGTGCTTTTCCCGGAGCCGGACGGGCCCATGACAGCGACAAATTCGCCTTGTGCAACGCTGAGACTGACGCCTTTTAACACCTCATAGCTGGTCGCTCCGACCTGATAAGATTTATGAAGATTTTTTACATACAGCATAGAAATACCACCTTTCTGAATTGTTTGAATGAAATCTGTATGGACAGAATCCGGAGTTTATGGAAATTTATGATCCCGGATTGTTCTTTTGTGTTGCTGTTGAAAAAAGTATAGCATGGAAAAGAAGAAGTAAAATTTGGGATGGAAAGAATGGCAGTTCTGATGTAATGTTTGGAGGGGGATGAGGAGAAATGTAAAAAATAGCAGCCGGAATGTAAAGTTTTGTATCCGGAGAGAGAAAAGCAGGAGGCGCAGAGACAAAGATTTATGTTATAATGCATAGGAAAATAGATGTGCCAGGAGATGGGGGGCACAATGGAAATATGTAAATGTCGCATGGAGACAAGGTATTCGGTGTGTGATAGTTCTTAATTCTGTGGACATTGAGGAGGTATAGATCATGTTAAGAATTGGAATCTGTGATGATGAATGCTATGCAAGAGATGCGCTTCGGTTGGAACTTGAGAAACTCTTAGAAGAAACCGAGGAGATTGTCTATGAGTTTTCCGGGGGAGAGACGGCGGTCAGTTGGCTGAAGAAACATCCGGGTGAGATTGACCTTCTGTTTCTGGATGTGGAGATGAAAGGGGTTAACGGAATCCGGACAGCGGAGCAGATCCGGGAATTTGACACAAGAATCCAGATCGTGTTTGTGACTGGTTTTCGGGATTTTGTGTTTGAGGGGTACCGTGTGCAGGCAGTTGATTATCTTGTAAAGCCTGTGGATGCGGACCGGCTTTCCAGTGTGCTTTCGCGTGTGCGCAGACAGCTGGAGCAGGTGCGGCAGAAGCAGTTTGTCTTTCAGAATGGGGACGGCGTATACAGGCTTTACCAGGATGAAATACAGTATTTTTACAGTGAGAAGAGAAAAGTGGTGGCGGTGACAAGGGAAAAGGAGCTGTCCTTCTATGCCAAACTGGATGAGGTGGAAGCTCGGGTCGGGAGAACTTTCGTGCGGATCCATCAGCGCTACCTTGTCAATGCAGATGCGGTGTCCTATATCGGCGCATCTTCGGTGCGGATCGGAAGCGAGGAACTGCCGATCAGCCGGGCGCTGAAGCAGGATGCGGTTGCAGCGCTTGCGAAAGCCATGATCGGTGGTGATCTCTCATGATAGAAAAAGTGATTCTTTCGATTGCGGAGTATTTCAGTGTGTTTCAGATAATCTGCTCAATCTTTATTGCTTTGGCAGTCAGCTTTACGATCGAACGATTTTTTGTGGTACGCCGACAGTGGTACTGGAAGCTTCTGCTCTTTGGATGCAGTTGGCTCCTGAGCTCTATGCCGTTTTTTATCGGGGATCTGGTGAACCTCCCTCCGACGGTGCTGATATTTGTGGCGGGAATCCTGCTCGGATGTGAAGGAAGTCTGTTAAAAAAGCTGTCACTTTCCTTTATGATCATCAGCCTGACATCTTCTTTTAGTGTGCTGATAGATAATTATCTATTGTCGGCTGACAGTGGAATACCGACGGAGCAGGAAAGAATCGTCTATCTGTCTGTAAAACTGCTTTTTTACCTGATGATCTATTGCAGTGTAAAAAAATTTGTCCCGAAGAAATCCTATGAGTTGTCCAATCGGCTCTGGAGTCTTTTGGGACTGTTGACGTTGACACCTTTTTGTACCGTTTTGTCGGTTGTGTTGTTTCAGGAGTACAATGGTGAAATTCTTACAGCAAATGCGGCGTTCAATAAGACGATCCTCTGTCTTTGTATCCTTTCATTTGTCGGTCTGATCTGGGCAGTCGTTGTGTTATCCCATCAGTATGAGCTGGAGCAGAGCAGCAGGCTTTTAGAAATGAATCAGCTCTATTATGAATCATTGGAGCGGCAGCAGCTGGAAGTCAGAAAACTGCGGCACGATATGACAAATCATCTTCGGACACTTGCAGGACTTTCCGGGGAGGAACACAAGGCATATCTCGACAAACTTCTGGATCGTCCGGGGATCAAAAGGAATGTACAGTATTGTGAAAATCCGGTGATCAATGCCGTGCTGAGTACAAAGACCGGCAAAATGGAGCTGGAACAGATTGCATTTGCGTATGATCTGCAAGTGCCGTCCAAAATTGACATGGATTCGGTGGATCTCTCGGTGTTGTTTGCAAACAGTCTTGACAATGCGATCGAGGCGTGTGAAAAATTGCCCGGACAAAAAAGAAAAATTTCTCTGCAGGCCAAGAATGAGAAAGGATTGTTTGTGATGAAGATAGAAAACACTGCAAAAAGTGAAGGAAAAATTTCGGAAAAGGCTGCGCCGGGCCTCCTTCCGCAGACGACGAAGAAAGATCGGAAGCTGCACGGATATGGGTTGAAGAGCATTCAGGAGATCGTACAGAGATATGGGGGAAGCATGGAAATTACAAAAGAAGAGGAGCGGTTTGTGCTGTTTCTGTATATTCCGGTGATGATATAGCGCCCGGGATGGAACTTTATCTGCCCCAAAAGCTGTGCGGCAGACTTATCTTGGATCTGCAGACCGCACTCCCTGCGAGATAAAAAGAAGGACTGGTCGACTTATCCCTCTTTCTGTGATATGATAATCCTTGTATTAACAATCACAGAAAGGGGGATTTTCATGGAAAATATGTCTGAGGACAGAGGAAAAAATATGGCGAAAAAGCCGTCAGATCATATATGTATCGGGCTGCTGGCCCATGTAGATGCAGGAAAGACAACCTTGTCGGAAAGTATGCTCTATCTGAGCGGAAGGATCCGGCAGCAGGGAAGGGTGGACCATGGGAATGCCTATCTGGATACTTATGAACTGGAGCGTGCGAGGGGAATTACGATTTTTTCCAAGCAGGCAGAGCTTGTGTTTGGAGAACTGGAGGTTACACTGCTGGATACGCCGGGGCATGTGGACTTCTCAGCAGAAATGGAGCGGACACTCCGGGTGCTTGATTATGCAATCCTTGTGATCAACGGAGCGGACGGTGTGCAGGGGCATACGGAGACACTGTGGAAGCTCTTAAAGCAGTATCGGATCCCGGCCTTTTTGTTCATCAACAAAATGGATCAAAATGGTACGGATGCAGAGAAATTGCTGGAGGAACTGCGTGTGAAGCTTTCAGGAAGCTGTATCCGGTTTGGGGAAGCGGAAGATTCGGAAGAATTTTTGGAAAATGTAGCTATGGCAGAGGAGCAGGTGCTGGAAACGTATCTGGAACATGGTACGATCGAACGGGGGGAGATTTCCAGACTGATCTGGGAGCGGAAAGTATTTCCGTGTTATTTCGGCTCTGCGTTAAAAAATATTGGGGTGAAGGAATTCCTTGCCGGCTTGGAATGCTATGCCAAAGAGCGGTCCTACCCGGAAGAATTTGGCGCAAAAGTCTATAAGATCGCGCGGGATCCGCAGGGGAACCGTCTGACATATCTGAAAGTGACCGGGGGTGTATTAAAAGTCCGGGATCTGATACGATATCAGGATGTGGAGGAGAAGGTTAGCCAGATCCGGATTTATTCCGGTGAGAAATATGATGCGGTTCAGGAAGTGCGTGCAGGGCGCGTGTGTGCGGTGACCGGGCTTACGAAAACGTATCCGGGAGAAGGACTTGGGGCAGAGCCGCCATCGGAAGGGCCGGTGCTGACTCCGGTTTTAAATTATCAGCTGATACTCCCGGAAGGATGCGATACCCACGGAATGCTGCTCAAGCTTCGCCAGCTGGAGGAAGAAGATCCGGAGCTTCATATCGTGTGGAATGAGGAACTTGGGGAAATTCATGCGCAGTTGATGGGGGAAGTACAGACAGAGATTTTACAAAGTATGATCCGGGAACGATTTCAGACAGAGGTCACGTTTGGACCGGGAAATATTGTATATAAGGAGACGATTAAACGTCCGGCGGAAGGTGTCGGGCATTTTGAGCCGCTACGCCATTATGCGGAAGTACATCTGCTTCTAGAACCAGGAGAATCGGGAAGTGGACTTGTGTTTGCGGCAGACTGCAGTGAGGATGTCCTTGACCGAAACTGGCAGCGGCTGATTTTAACACATTTGGCCGAAAAAGAGCATAGGGGTGTGCTGACTGGATCTGCGATCACAGATATGAAGATTACGCTTGTTGCAGGCAGGGCACATCTGAAGCATACAGAAGGAGGAGATTTCCGTCAGGCAACTTACCGTGCGGTTCGCCAAGGGTTAAAATCGACAGAAAGTGTGCTTTTGGAACCGTACTATGAATTTCGGATGGAGATCCCGGCTGAATTTGTCGGAAGAGCACTGACAGATATTCAGAGAATGGCAGGAGAATTTCAGACACCGGATACAGAGGGAGACTTTGCGGTGATCACCGGGAGCGCTCCGGTATCTGAGATGAGGGATTATCAGCTGGAAGTGACAAGTTACACGAAAGGAAGAGGACGACTGTTCTGTACTTTAAAGGGATATGCACCTTGCCACAATGCAGAGGAAGTGATAGAGCAGATCGGATATGATTCCGAGGGAGATCTGGACAATCCGACCGGATCCGTTTTCTGTGCGCATGGAGCAGGTTTTCATGTCAGCTGGGATCAAGTGCCGGATCATATGCATTTGGAATATGTGTGGACACCTAAGGCCGAAAAAGAGAAATCGGCAATTGAGGCTAAGAAAGGTCAGGGAAGCGTACAGAGTGGAAGAGTTTCGAGTAGTTTTTCAAGAAGTGTTGAAGAGGATAAAGAACTAGAGGAAATTTTCCTTCGTACCTATGGAAAAATAGAGAGAAAACGTCCGATTGCTGAGCGGCGAGTAGAGAGCCCGGAGGAAAGACAAAAGCGGATTCGAAAGGATCAGATGGAAGAATATCTGCTTGTAGATGGATACAATGTGATTTTTGCATGGGAAGATCTAAAAGAGATTGCAAAAGTCAATATCGAAGGGGCGAGAAATAAACTGATGGATGTGTTGTGCAACTATCAGGGATTCAAGAAATGTAATCTGATTCTTGTGTTTGATGCATACAAGGTGCAAGGGCAGGAATTAGGGGTTCAGAAATACCATAACATCTATGTCGTGTATACGAAAGAAGCGGAGACTGCAGACCAGTATATTGAAAAAGTTGTTCATGAGATTGGAAGAAAATACCATGTAACGGTTGCTACTTCGGATAATGTAGAGCAGGTTGTGACACTGGGACAAGGTGGAAAGCTGTTATCTGCCCGGGAGCTTCGGACAGAGGTGGAAGAAGTGCAGCGCCAGATAAGAGAAGAATATCTGAATCGTCCGCAGAAGGGGAAAAACTATCTGTTTGATTATCTCGATGAAGAGATTTCCGGTCAGATGGAAGAGGTACGACTTGGGAAAAAAGAGCTAAAGGATGTCTGGGGAGAGTGAAGATGCACGAAAGTGATGAATGGATGCAAACAAACTTGATATCATCATTCCCACTTTCGTGTTTTTGTTTTATAACATTTCTTCCAGTGTCTGATAAAGCGATAGGCAGTTCATTTCGTCGATTGTAAATTCTTTTGTAAAAGCGATGATTCCATCTTGAATCTCCTGGCGGCTGTAATTGTGATCCGATAAGAAATTATCGGTATATTCGTTAATATGCGAATAGAACGTCAGTCCCATCAGCAGATAGTCTTTGCTGTCAGGTTCGACATTTGCGTATAGAAGGTTCTCGGCTTCGTTGATTTTTCCGCCGTCTGCGAGGGAAAGGATCCGTGCGAAAATATCATCGCATGGGGTGTAAAGCCCATCAGAGGGCAGTTCATAGACGGTATCTGACTTCCCGGTGATTAGCTTGATGAAGAAGCTGACGATACTTTTGATCATCCGCATAATATAATCTTGCTCAAATTCCATAGAGACCTCTCCTTATTTCTGAAGCATAGTTTCGGTGTGATGTAGTGTTACAGTTGTAAGCATATCAGGCTGGACTTTGCCAACGGTGTTGTACAATTTCGATCAGTCAAGAAAATCTGTGTCATCATCGAACTGTCTGGCAAGCTTTTTCTGGCGATACTTTGTGAAAGTTCCCATTAGAAACAAAACTACAAACATCAAAAAGAAAATACTGATGGCAAACAGGGCGCAAATGGACAGTACATGTTCAGAGCCGTTGCATGCGAGACCTGCGCCGAGTAAAAAGGTAAAAATCAGTGTTCCAATCAGGCTGGCACTAAGATAAGTCTTCATACATGGTGTAGAGTCATATCCCCAAAGCCCTTTCTTCACACAGCCGATCACAACGATCAGACATCCGACCAGAAATGAAATATTTTCTCCGGCAATCTGCTTTGGACCTGCCCCGAGAAAAAGTGATTGCACCAGAAGTGACAGAAGGAGTACGCCCCACATAATCCAGAATCCAGTGCGTTCTACTTTCATCATTTCCAGTTCCTGACGTTCGTCAATAATTTTCTTCATAGCTACTCAACCTCCCAAAATAAATCGTCTAATGTTTTGCCCAAAGCCTTGCAGATTCGGATACATAGTTTCAGCGAAGGATTGAAATCTCCGGCCTCAATCATACCGATCGTCTGTCTGGTCACATCGGTCATCTCTGCAAGCTGGACTTGCGAAAGCCCTGTTCCATGCGGGCAATCTTTAGTTTCATATTTTTCATATACGGTTAAGAATCTCCCTTCCAGCCAGTAGATGCAACGCATGCTGCTGACCTGATTTCTGTCTTCTTGTCTTCAGTATATGAAAATATATAAAAAGCATGTCAAGTATATATTGCATTTTGTGTAATATAGTTTGCATATAGGGCGCCGTAAAAGTTTTTGAAAACAAAAGAAGACAGAAACATTGTAAAGCAAATACGAAAAGTCTTGCTTTGCTCAGTTTCTGTCTTCTGTATCAAATTTGCAAAGGTATCTGTCTGACTAGCAGATTAATTCCGCCTGTCAAATCCATGGATCCAGTCTGCTTTAAAATAGTAGATGATAAATAAAATCGAACTTAATGTCCAGGTGATCGGGTATGCCCAGAAGATGACTTTGATATCTGGGATGATCCGGACAGCGACGGTAATGTAAGATACACGGATTATGCACCAGCAGATCAGCATAACGAACATCGGTATCGTAGATTTTCCAGCCCCGCGGAGGATTCCGGCAATACAGTGCGAAAATGCGAGGAGGAAGTAGAACAAAGTAATGGTACGTGCCTGTGCAGTTCCAAAAGCTACCACCTGTGGATCATTGTTAAATGCGGCAACAAGGTATGGAGCGGTAAAGAAGATAATGATTCCGACAATCTCTGCCATAGTAATGGAACAGAGCACACCGAATTTTGCGCCTTTTTTTGCACGTTCGTACTGTCTGGCGCCGAGGTTCTGGCTGATAAAGGTAGTCAGAGACAGTGCAAAGCATGTGATCGGCAGGAAGCCAAATCCCTCGATCTTTGAGTAAGCACCGCAGCCGGCAACAGCCATTTTCCCAAAGGAGTTGATGTTGGACTGCACGATGACATTTGCGAAAGAAATGATCGAGTTCTGGAAGCCAGAAGGAAGTCCGTTAGAAATAATCAGCTTTAGCATTGGAAAGTCAAAGCGGATTTTCTTTAGGTGAATTTGATAATCTTCTTTGCAGCGCATCAGATGGATCAGGCAGAGGATTGCACTTAAAAACTGTGAAAGGATTGTGGCGACGGCTGCGGATCCCACACCAAATCTGAACACACCGATAAAAAGCAAATCTAGAACTACATTTGTCACAGAGGAAATGATCAGGTAGATCAAAGGATGTCTGCTGTCACCGACAGACTGAAGGATTCCAACAAAAATATTATAGAGTACAAATGCAATGGATCCGAGGAAGTAGATGCGGAAATACAGCACTGAATTTTTTAATACATCTGCGGGAGTCCCCATCCACCTAAGAAAAGTAGGTGTCATGATCAGTCCGATGGCAGTCAAAAGAATTCCTGCCACAATTCCAAAAGCAACGGTTGTGTGAATGGCATCCTGTACTTTTTCTTTCTCGCGTGCGCCAAAGTATCTGGCAATGACGACGCCGGCACCAAGTGAGATACCATTGAAAAAGCCGACCATTAGAAAAATGAGACTTCCGGAGGAACTGACAGCGGCAAGGGCATCACTTCCAAGGAAGTTTCCAACGATCAGGGAGTCGGCGGTGTTATAAAGCTGCTGGAAGAGGTTTCCAAGGAACAGCGGAATGGCAAATAGGATCATCCGTTTCCAAATGGGCCCCTCAGTCATTAAAGTAGACTTTGTTTTCGTATTCATAATTCAGATCTCTCCATTCCTAAAATAATATCTTTTCTTATTATAGCATGCCTTCTGATCAGTGAACAAAAAAGTTGTATGAATGAGAAAAATATATTATCCAATGTGTCGTAAAATCCCTTGCTTTAGCTATGGGGATATAAGGCACGTCCATCGAATTTACGCAAGTAATTGAAGATGGACAAAACAGTTGTATAAGATGACATAGTATAGTATAATACACATATGAATGTGAAATATAAATCAAACAACAATATCGTCTATTCTTGTAAATATCATGTTGTGTGGTGTCCCAAGTATAGACGAAAAGTATTAACAAATGGTGTAGATGTCCGATTAAAGGAACTGCTCCTTGAGTATGCTGCAAATCTTTCTGTAGACATTCTGGAAATGGAAATCATGCCAGACCATGTACACATACTCATGGAAGTAGCCCCGCAGTTTGGAATCCACAAAGCTGTAAAATCTCTAAAAGGATATACTTCTAAAGTATTGAGAAGTGAATATCCGTTTTTAAAGACAAGAATGCCTACCCTGTGGACGAACAGCTATTTTGTGTCTACAGTGGGCGGTGCTCCTTTGGAAGTCATTAAGCAATATATTGAAAACCAGAAAACATCACAACGGCAAAAGGATAAGTTAGGATAATGCAAAAAGGTATAAAATTCAGAATCTACCCAAACAAAGAACAGCAAAATATCATCCATCAGACTTTAGGTTGTTGCAGACTCATCTACAACAAAGGTCTTGCTATGCGTAACGAAGCCTATGAGAAAGGTGATAAAGTTGGCTATTCACAGACTTCTGCAATGCTGACAGGCTTAAAGAAAAGTGATGATTTTGCATTTTTTAAAGTGGTAGATTCCATTGCCCTGCAACAATCCTTGCGTGACCTCGACAGAGGTTTTGTAAATTTCTTCCAAAAACGTGCTTCACATCCGACTTTTAAGAGTAAACATAACCGTCACCAGTCCTACAGAACCATCAATCAAGGCGACAATATCCGCATTGCAGGAAAATATTTAAAACTTCCAAAGCTGGGATATGTTAAAGCTCGTCAGTCGATGGAAATTGGAAAAATCCATGCGTAAGCTCATGCGTGAACAACGGAAACTGTCACGCAAAGAAAAAGGTTCAGGCAATCGCAATAAACAGCGTGTTAAAGTTGCTTTAGTGCATGAAAAGATTACTAATCAACGAAAAGATTTTCTACAAAAACAATCTACTATGCTGATACGTGAAAACCAAACCATCTGCATAGAGGATTTAAAAGTAAAAAATATGATGCGTAATCATAAATTAGCACAGCACATAGGCTCTGTATCGTGGTCTAAGTTCTTTGATATGCTCACCTATAAATTTGTTTGGTATGGAAATGATGTTGTAAAAGTGCCAACTATGTATCCAAGCAGTCAAACTTGTTCTGCCTGTGGGTATAAAAATCCACTGGTAAAGAATCTTGCAATCCGTAGTTGGATGTGTCCTGAATGTGGAACAAAACATAACAGAGATACCAATGCAAGTATCAATATCTTAAACAAAGGACTGCAAATACAGTCAGCATAAACAACATAAAACTGCACCGTAGGGCATACGGGAACAGTATAATCTAGCTTGTGGACACTGTGTAAGACGTTGTAATACCTTTTGGTATCAGCCAACGCAGTAGTGGTTGAAGCAAGAATCCCCCTGCTTTAGCTGTGGGGAGTGTCGAAATACACAATAATTTACAACGATTGTGGAAAGAGCCAGACGAGATAAAGACATTTACAGCGGAGGAAGAAAACATTTCGAAAGAAAGGATAGAAAAATGGAAAAGAAAGGGATTATTTTTGATTTAGACGGAACGATTTTGGATTCGATGCATATCTGGGAAGAAATTGATAAGAAATTTCTTGGAAAAAGAGGACTGGAAGTTCCGGAAGATTATTTGAGAAGTATTGCGCCTCTTGGGTTTGAACGGGCGGCAGTCTATACCATTGAACGGTTTGGATTTTTAGAAACACCTGAGCAGATCATTGCAGAATGGTATCAGATGGCGACAGATGCTTATGCAAATCAAGTACAGCTAAAGCCGTCAGCAGAGGAATATCTTCGTTATCTGAAAAAACGGGGGATCAAGATTGGAATTGCAACATCCTGTGAACCGCAGATGTTTTTGCCGGCATTGGAGCGAAATGGAATTTTGGATCTGTTTGAGTCCTACACAACTGTGCGAGAAGTACCGAGGGGAAAAGAGTTTCCGGATATTTATGAGAGACAGGCTGAAAAGATGGGACTTTTGCCGGAAGAATGTGCAGTATTTGAAGATATTCTAAAAGCGGTACAAGGGGCGAATGCAGGAGGATTTTATACGGTAGGTGTGTATGATGCACATTCAAAAGATGAATGGGAAGAAATCCAAAGGCACGCAGACAGCTTTATTTACAGCTATAAGGAGTTGATCAGATGAAGAAGATTATTTTAGCTTCCGGTTCGCCGAGACGCAGAGAGTTGCTCGAGCAGATCGGATATACATTTGAGGTTGTGACAAGCGAAAAAGAAGAGGTATATCAAAGCACGGAACCGCAGGAAATCGTAAAGGAACTGGCGCTTTTAAAAGCAAAGGACGTGGCGGAGAAGACTGCATCGGATAGAGAAGAAGATTGTGGCCGGATAATCATCGGTGCAGATACTGTTGTGGCGCATGAAGGGAAGATTTTAGGAAAGCCAAAAGATAAGGAAGATGCAGAGCGCATGCTGGAAGCACTTCAGGGGGATGCCCATGATGTTTATACCGGAGTAGCTGTGATCTGCTATGACAAGGAGGGGCAAGAAGAAGTCATTTCCCATGCGGTCCAGACAAAAGTATATGTAGATGTAATGACAGAGGAGGAGATTCAGTCCTATATTGCGACTGGGGAACCAATGGATAAAGCGGGCGCATACGGAATCCAAGGCAGATTTGCAGCACATATTGCAAAGATTGACGGGGATTACTATAATGTGGTCGGACTTCCGGTGTCTTATATTTATAAAGTGCTTCGGGAAAAAATCTGATTATTAAACATGGAAAAAGCCTTTGTTTTTGCGATTTGAAGGAAGTTATAGGGTAAAAAGCAGGAAAAAATAAAAAAAACATAGGAATGTAGAAGAAAATCTTTTACATTCTCTTTGTTTTATATTATAATACTGTTGCAATATGCAGAGATGCCGGATTTATGATTCGGACATCCTGTGCAGGAAGCAAGTAAATTAAAGAAATAGATTTGGAGAGTGCAAAAGATGGAACGTAAAGTAGGTACTATATCAAGAGGAATCCGCTGCCCGATCATCAGAGAAGGCGACAACCTCGCAAATATTGTAGTAGAAAGTGTATTAGATGCAGCAACAAGTGAAGGCTTTGAGTTAAGAGACAGAGACGTCATCTCCCTGACAGAGTCAATCGTTGCAAGAGCACAGGGAAACTACGCTTCTGTTGAGGCAATCGCAAGTGATGTAAGAGAAAAATTAGGCGGTGAGACAATCGGTGTTATTTTCCCGATCTTATCCAGAAACCGTTTTGCGATCTGCTTAAAAGGAATTGCGATGGGCGCAAAGAAAGTAGTTCTTATGCTGAGCTATCCGAGTGATGAAGTTGGAAATCAGCTTGTATCTTTAGACAAGCTGGATGAAGCAGGAATCAATCCATACAGCGATGTACTTACTTTGGAGAAATACAGAGAACTGTTCGGAGAGAATAAGCATGAATTTACAGGTGTAGATTATGTAGAATATTACGGACAGCTGATCAGAGAAGCAGGTGCAGAAGTAGAGATTATCTTTGCAAACAATCCGAGAACAATCTTAGATTATACAAAGAATGTAATGACTTGTGACATCCACACAAGAGCAAGAACAAAACGTATTCTCAAAGCAGCAGGTGCAGAGCGTGTATGCGGAATGGACGACATCCTGACAGCGCCGGTAGATGGAAGCGGATGCAATGAGAGATATGGATTGTTAGGATCTAACAAGTCTACAGAAGGCATGATCAAGTTATTCCCAAGAGAGTGCCGTGACCTTGTAGATGAGATTCAAAAACAGATCTTAGACAAGACAGGAAAACATGTGGAAGTAATGGTATACGGAGATGGAGCATTTAAAGATCCTCAGGGAAAAATCTGGGAATTAGCTGATCCGGTTGTATCTCCGGCATTCACAGACGGACTTCGTGGAACTCCGAACGAAGTAAAATTAAAATACCTTGCAGATAACGATTTCAAAGATTTAAGCGGAGAAGCTTTAAAAGAAGCAATTTCCAAGAGAATCAAAGAAAAGAGTGACAATCTTGTCGGAGATATGGCTTCTCAGGGAACAACACCGAGACAGCTCACAGATCTGATTGGTTCCCTCTGTGACCTTACAAGTGGTTCTGGAGACAAAGGAACACCGGTTGTGTTAGTGCAGGGATACTTTGATAACTACACAAACTAGTGTAAAAAGCAGAAACGAGACAGCAGTAAGAACTGTTAAAAGTTTATAAAGACTGGAAATGAGGCATTGCCGATGATCAGAAGATCATTTGGCAATGCCTTTTTCCAATAGTTCAAAAAATGCAATATTTTGTATAAAAAAGCACAAGAAAATGTGAAAGAAAGGTGATACGATACAGTTAGATGAAACAGCAAAGGGAGGAAAAGAACTATGGAAATTAAAAAAGAGAATATGGAGTGGCTTGCAGAAGCGATGCACTATGTAAAGAGCAAAGTGAATGAGAATCTGCCAAAGTATTCAACAGTTTTTCCGACATCAAGTTCCGAAAACCTGATTTATGGAGAAATGGGAAATAAAGATTGGACAGAAGGATTTTGGACAGGGATTTTGTGGCTTTTGTATGAAGACACAAACGAGGAAAAGTATCTTTCTGCATTGGAGACATTGCTCCGCACATTTCAAGAGAGATTAGATCAGAATATTGATTTAAATACACATGATATTGGATTCTTATACTCTTTATCCACACTTGCGGGTTATAAAATTACAGGAAATGAAAAGGCACTGGAACTCTCGGTGCGCGCTGCAGATTGTCTTATGGAACGATACAGTGAAAAGGCTCAGATTATTCAGGCGTGGGGCAATTTGGAAGATCCAAAAGAAAAAGGAAGAATGATCATTGATTGTTTGATGAATTTATCATTATTATACAATATCAGTGAGATTACCGGAGAAAAGAAATATAAAGAAGCAGCAGAACATCATGCAAAACAGGCTCAAAAATATTTAGTTAGAGAAGATTATTCTACTTACCATACATATTATATGAATGTAGATACAGGAGAACCGATCAAAGGAGTGACAGCCCAAGGGTATTCCGATAATTCGGCATGGGCGAGAGGACAGGCATGGGGCGTTTATGGATTTGCGCTCAGCTATGCACATACGGGAATTCTTGCATGTGGGCTTCTGGAATTAAGTAAGCACCTTCCGGTCTTAGATCCAAGAAAGAAAGAATATGAGGAAACGGCAGTTCAAATTGTGAAGTCACTGTTTGAAAATTATACAACGGAGAAAGATCTTTCAAATGGGATTATCAAACATGGAGTATATGCAATTCCATTCCATGTTGGAGTCGATGAATGTTGTATCTGGGGAGACTATTTTTATGTGGAAGCATTAATGCGTTTAAGAAATGTCTGGAATATGTATTGGTAAGGGAGAAGAATGAGATGATTCTGCATGCGTTGGAAAAAGTAGCATCCGAAAAAGGGTTTTCGGTAGACAATTATGGGATGTATTCTGCAGAAGACGAGTGTCAGTTGACATATGTGCAGGTTGGGATTCTTGCAGCAGTTTTATTAAATGCAGGGGCGGCAGACTATGTGATCACCGGATGCGGAACTGGTGAAGGAGCTATGCTTGCATGTAATTCTTTTCCAGGTGTGATTTGTGGACATGTAGAAGATGCATTAGATGCTTATACATTTGCACAGATCAATGACGGAAATGCAATTGCAATCCCATTTGCAAAAGGATTTGGATGGGGGGAGAACTGAATTTGGAGTATATCTTTGAAAAACTATTCGCAGAAGAGAGTGGACAAGGATATCCAAGAGAGCGTGCAGTTCCGGAACAGAGAAATAAGAGGATTTTGGATGAAGTAAAAAAGTGACTTACAAAGATCTGCCTACAATCTTAAAAGAACTTGATCGTGATCTTGTGAGAGGGGCATTGCAGGGGAAAAGATTTGAGGAACTTTTCTTTGCTAATTGCAAATGTGAAACGCTGGCAGAATGTGTGAGAGAAATTTTGAAGGAAGATTAAGATGTTAAAAGTAACAATAAAAATGCCGAGGGACAGGAAATATTAAGTAAAGAGGGAGAGAAGGAAATTGCATTTCTCTATGAACGAACTTATGAAGAGGGAGATCGTATTGTAGTGGAAAGCAGTGAGAAAAACTTACCGAAATCTGGCGCTGAATGTCAACGATCAGTCATGTAGTACAACTTGTTATCCACATGTATCTGCAAATGTAGAAACGAGAGGAGAAGCTGTCTTTGCAGCAGTCAATGGAGTTGACGGAGTGACTGCAAATGAAGGACATTGGAAGTGGCCGTTTCAATCGTGGGGAATTAATCGTCGTGAGGATGCGGCGATCAAGATTGACTTTGGAAGAGAAGTGGAGATCGATCGGATTATTCTCTATACGAGAGCAGATTTTCCGCATGATAGTTGGTGGGAGCAGGCTACAATCCGTTATTCGGATGGAAGCACAGAGAAAATTTCGATGAAGAAGAGAATACTTCCACATGAATTTATGATTGAAAAAAGGAAAGTGAGCTGGATAGAACTGTGCGATCTGATCAAAGCAGACGATCCATCGCCATTTCCGGCGCTGACACAGATTGAAGTGTACGGAAACGACTTGTAAGTGAAGAAAATTCCAAAAAAGTTACCACATCCTTCAGGATTGCGCTAACTTTTTTTCTGTTGCGGTTTTATTTGGGTTTGCAGGATGCTGTGTATCTAAAGCCGCTCGGAATATTAAGAAGAAAACTGCGAGTATTTCTTCGGTGAGATGCCGACTGCCTTTGTAAATGTCTTCAGGAAGTTACTGTAATCGTTGAACCCGCATTCCTCACATGCCTCATTGACCGATTTTCCTTCAGCAAGCAATGACTTTGCGATCGTGATTCGTTTGGCAGTAATATATTTGTTGATCGTTGTCCCGGTCGCAGATTTGAAAATGCGGCACAGGTAGGAAGGACTCAGATAGAAATTTTCGGAGAGTTCTTCGATTGTCAGTGGATTCTGAATGTGCTGGTTGATATAAGTCAGAATCCGGTCAACCTGCTGGTGCTGCGTCGAGCGAAAAGAAGATGTGACAGGAAGATTGTTGTCAGAGAAAATTTTATTCAAAAATACCATTAATTCTGTGAACGTGGCTTTCTCTATAAGATCTGCGCCGAATCCGTCTGTGCTGACAAGTTTATGAATGAAGTACTGAAAGAGCTTTTGCTCCTCGACATTCAGTGACCGCTTGTGCAGGTTTGGATTGGATGTATTACGAGAAGAAAAGCAGTTATCCAGATTGGTCTGCCCAGAAGAAAGCTGTTTTAAAAGTCTGGGAAGATAGATAAAACAATCCGCTCATCAACTTTCTCGTCAATATAAGTTAAATGGTGGCTTTCATACTGATTAATGAAGAAAATACCCCCTGGTTCGATGCTGTAGAACCGGTTATCATCATTGTATAAGTGGGCAACAGCAAAAGTTTTCTGATCTAAACAAGAAGCGATTGCTTCTTTACATGAACGTTGTAATTCCATATCAAACCTCCTCAAAATTTGATAAAATTATAGCAGGTTTTGTGGATTTTTACAATTCGTCTTTGGGTGATTGCACTCTTTTAAAAAGTATTTGCTGCCTTTTTCGGAAAACACTTACCGCCGTATATTGACATTCCAGGAGCATCAATTTATAATCAACAATTAGGGGACTAACAAATGGAGGATAATATGGAACGGGATATTGCGATTGGCAGAATAATCGGCATTTTGTCAAATCAGATCAAGAGACAATTTGACAGTTCTGCCTCAAAGACAGGTGTGACCGGAGTGCAGGGACGAGTGTTGCATTATCCTTTTGGGACAGCCAAGAGAACAGGAGAGTTTTTCAGAAGGATCTGGAGGAAGAGATTTAATTTAAGAAGATCTTCAGCTACGGGTATCTTACAGCTTATGGAGAAGAACGGATATATCGAACGGGTTCCGGTGGAATATGATGCGAGATTGAAGAAAATAGTAGTACTTCCGAAAGGGCTGGAGGCAAGTGCGGCAGTGGATGAGGATATACGATATGTAGAATCTAAGCTACAAGATGGCCTGACAGAGGAAGAATTGGAAATTTTTCGACGGGCAGCAAAGAAGATGCTAAGAAATCTTCAACAGTCGAGGGGTGGAGAAGAAAAAGGATAATTTTATCTTGTAAGGGAAAAGAGCGGATAGCTGCAAGGCTAAAAATAGAATTGACAAGTGAAAATAACCGTGCTATTCTGTTACGGTGTAAAATAAAGTGCCGGATGGGCTATAAATTTTTTCTGTTTCTGATTTAAACAGAAAAGATTTATAGCCTTTTTGTGTACTAAAAAAGGAAAAGATAAAGGAGGAATTGTTAAATGAAACAATCAGAAAATCAAATGGGAACGAAAGCAATTTTTCCTCTCTTGATGGGGATGTCTGTTCCACCGATGATTTCGATGCTGATTCAATCTTTATACAATATCGTAGACAGTATTTTTGTAGCTAAGCTGGGAGAGGAGGCGCTTACAGCAGTCTCTCTCGCTTATCCGCTTCAGAATTTAGTACTTGCCGTGGCGGTAGGACTTGGTGTAGCAACGAATGCAGCGATTGCAAGAAATCTTGGAGCAAAAAAAAAGTGAGGAGGCAAATGATGCGGCGGCACATGGCTTGTACTGACAGGTGTTCATTCGATATTTTTTATTTTGCTTGGAATCTTTTTTTACAAAACCATTTTTGCAGATGTTCACAGATAATCCGACTGTGCTGGAATGGTCCTGTCAGTATTCTTATATTGTAATCTGCCTTTCGTTTGGATCGCTCTTTCATATTGAAATTGAAAAGATGTTTCAGGCGACAGGAAATATGTTTTTACCGATGATCATGCAGGGGGTGGGAGCGATTGTGAATATTATCCTTGATCCGATCATGATCTTTGGACTGTTTGGATTCCCGGCGATGGGAGTACGGGGAGCAGCGACAGCGACGATTCTTGGACAGTTTTCCGCGTGCATGTTATCCATCATCTTGTTTTGTAGACACAGTGGAGGGATTCGGATTCATATGAAAGGATTCCGCATGAAAGGAAGGATTGTCAGACAGCTGTATCTTGTGGCAGTTCCATCTACGGTGATGATGTCCCTTCCGTCTATCCTGATTGGTGTTTTGAATGGAATTCTAGGAGCTGTTTCCCAGACAGCAGTTGCGGTACTTGGAGTATATTTTAAACTTCAGATGTTTGTCTATATGCCGGCAAATGGAATCATTCAAGGAATGCGTCCGATCATCAGTTACAATTATGGAGCAGGGGCTAAGAAGAGGCTTCATGAGACAATTAAAGTTAGTGTGCTGGTGACAGCGGTCATTATGGCAGTGGGAACGATTTTGTTTATGGGATTCCCGGAGCCGGTTCTTTCTTTGTTCAGTGCCACAGAAGAAATGCAGAAGATGGGAGCACAGGCGCTTCGGATCATTGGAACTGGATTTATTGTATCTACATTAGGAACAGTATTTGCCGGTGTGTTTGAGTCGATGGGAAAAGGAATTGCGTCTCTGATCGTATCTCTGTTACGACAGCTGGTCATCATTGTTCCATGTTCTTTGATGCTGATTAAGGTGATGGGAGTTGCGGGAGTGTGGTTGACATTTCCAGTATCAGAGGCAGTGGCAGCAGTTGTTGCCTCTATTCTTCTGTACCGTATGATGAAGAACATTTAGCATGCATAGTTTAGGGCGGCCGGATAGCACCTGTCCACAATCTTAAAGAAAGATTCAGAAAAACAAGGTGGAATTTTTCAGAAAAAAGTAGTAAAATATAGAAAAGATACAGAAAATAAAACCGATACGCACAAGAAGGGGGCGTCAGTATGAATCAGGAATTGATCAGACAGTTAAAATATGTGAAGCAATGCATTGTAAACAAAGAAATGCGTGGAAATGACTGGGAGGAACAACAGGAGGCTGTCAACAAGTTGGAAGAAGTCATTAATTATCTCAAAGATGAAGAAGGAAGAGAAATTGAGTTTGATTCTTAAGAAAATAGAGATCAGCTGTGATTATAAAAGTAATCGCAGCTGATCTTTTAGTTTTTATAAAAAAATTCTGTAGCATACGATGTGATCACAAACTCATTGTCTTTTTAGGTGATCTACGAGGCACATCCAGTCAAAGGTATCTAATAGATGTTCGCCTTCACGGAGGTGATAGCCGACTTTTCCGGCTATCTCATGCTCATTTGCAGAGGGAAAATGTCCGGTCATTTTTGGATAAGTGGAATCTGTCATATAATATTCCCATGCTTTAGAGGCAAGGAATGTACTGAAATATTCCCCCTCCGGATCGGACCAGGCATCTTTACTTCCGCTTCCGATATGGAGGATTCGGGGAGCCACTGTGGCTAATAAAAAGTGTTGGTCAAATGGAAGTTCCTTTTCTTTGCAAGCATAATTTAGAAATGCAGGAGCAAACCAATGTGGAAAAGCAGCTTGGATGCTAAAAAGATTTTCTCCGGTTTTTCCAAGAGATAAGGAAGCGCCACAACATCCGGAACCATTTGCCATGACAGCATGAAAGCGCTCATCATTTGCGCCGGACCACAGGGCTACTTTTCCACAACGACTATGACCTGCTAAAGTTACCTGAGAAGAATCAATTTCCGGAATTTGCTCAACATAATCCATCACACATTGAGCTGCAAAAGCCCATACGGACAAAATTCCCCACTCATGTGCCTTTCTTTGTTTTTGTGTTCCGAAGATAGAGGCGAGTTTACTTGGAAATTGGTTGACTATATCAGGCTCAGCATCATTTGCATAGAATCCGACCATAGCGAAATTTTGCTTTAGCATTTCTCTTACTGGCCAGTGCCCGGTGTCGTAGTCTGTATCTAAATCTAATGTTTTTGCTTTACAAGTGCGTCTCTTTTCTGCGTTTTTCAGAAAAGTTGCAATCAATGCATCAGGATCTTCGCTGAGAATTCCAAATTGTTGAAAGAGTGTTCGGAAAGTTTTTTCAGTAGGATTTGAAACGGTGCCATTGTGCGGCGGTTCTGCATGTTTATTTTCACTGCAAATGAGAATGGCTGCCGGAACTTTTCTATTTTGCTTGGGAAGAAATACCGTGACCGGAAAGGAAATAGCTCCATAACTTGTCTGAACTGTTATTTCTGTCCGCATATGTATTGCGTGCAAGGACTCCACAGGTTCCCTCAGAAGTTCTTTCCAGGTGACCGCATAGTCAACTGCAGGGCGTTTGCCATATTCTATCTCTGACAGCGTATTTAATATGAGCTTTCGTCTGGCTTCCCAGTCTTCTTTTGTAGGGCAGCCATCTTTAATATCTGGAACGATTGCTTTTTCTAGAATCATTTTATATTCCCCCACGTTCTGATTTTTATATTTCCAATATACTAAAGTTTTCGATATTTTACAATTTGTTTTTTCGAAGAGAGATTTACGCTTCGGGAATATTGCTATTCACTTTTGGAATGTGATATCTGCTTAATAAATATCAAAATAGTCAATATTATATTTGGAATTTCATATAACTTGTGATATAATGCCGTTAAAGCTAGAAGGGGGTGACATTATGAGAGCATGTGAAGTAATGAAGCTATTGCGGATTTCACGACAAACTTTGTCAAACTATACAAAGAAAGGTTTAATTCGTACAACTACATTAGTGAATGGTAGATATGATTATAATACGGACGATGTTTATAAGTTGCTTAACAATGATGTAGAGAGGAAAACTTGCATTTATGCCCGTGTATCTACCGTAAAGCAAAAGAAAGACCTGGAAAATCAAGTGGATATATTAAAACAGTTTTGTTTTATGAACGGTTATAAGATAAACGAAGTTTACACAGATGTTGCAAGTGGTATCTCTTTTGAAAAAAGAAAGGATTTTTTCAAATTACTTGATGAAATCATAGATCATAGAGTGGAAAGAGTTGTAATCACTTACAAGGACAGACTTTCAAGAGTAGGTTTTGACCTATTCTATCATCTTTTCCATAAGTATGATTGCGAAATTATAGTAATGAGTGAAGTCGGTTCACAGAAGTTAGATCGTGAGGAAGTCTTTGAAGAAATCATAAGTTTGTTGCATTGTTATTCGATGAAATTAGATAGCAAGCGAATAGTACAGAAGATGAAAGAGGCTTTGGAAGATGAAAGCACAGAGAGTTGAGAAACAGATGATAAAACCTACAAATGAATATTTTCCTATGTTGGATCAATTCTGTTTTCTGTCAAAGAATTTATACAACCATGCAAATTACATTGTAAGACAGTCTTTTGTGAAAGACAATAAGTGGATTCGATATGGAGAATTGGATAAACAGCTGAGAGCAGATAAGGATTATCCGGACTATGCCGAAATGCCTACTGCACAAGCAGCACAACAGACATTACGGCTGTTAGATAAGAATTGGAAGTCGTTTTTTGCATCCATCAAAGATTGGTCTAAAAATAAGGATAAATACTTTGGTAAACCAAAACTTCCGAGATATGCAAATAAAAATGGCAGAAAGTCACTTATTATCACGAACCAAAACTGTAAACTGAAGGACGGAATGATACACTTTCCAAAGTCGTTCAACGGTTTTGTATGTAAATTCTACTGTTGTAACAGACCTGACTTTGTAAAATTAAATCAGGTTCGGTTTCTGCCACACTACAACTGTATTGTAATAGAAATTGTTTATGAAGTAGAGATTACGGATACCGTAAAGCAGAATCAAAATTATATTTCCATAGATATAGGTGTAGATAACATTGCTACAGTTGCGAACAGCTTTGGAAAGCAACCGTTCATTGTCAATGGGAAACCGTTGAAATCTGTAAATCAATATTACAATAAACATGTTTCTAAATACAGAAGTATTGCAAATCAGATGAACGGGGTTGCTTATACAAAACGGATGGACAAGCTTACCGAAAAGCGTAACCGTAAAATGGAGGATTATTTGCATAAAACAAGTCGTGAGATCATCGAATACTGTAAGAAATACAATGTAAGCAAAATTATCATTGGCAATAATAAGGAATGGAAACAAAACAGCAAACTGTCGAAGAAAGTAAATCAACACTTCGTTCAGATACCATATAACAGGCTTATTCAGATGTTAGAGTACAAAGCACAAGAAATAGGTGTAACGGTAATCATTACCGAGGAAAGTTATACGAGCGGTACTTCTTTTGTAGACAATGAAATGCCTGTAAAGGAAAACTACAATAAATCTCGTAGAATCAAAAGAGGTTTGTTCAAGACATCTGACGGAAGTTTCATAAATGCAGATGTAAACGGAAGTTACCAAATAATGAAAAAAGTAATTCCAAATGGAGAAATCCTATGGAATAGAAGCTGTGCGTATCAGCCATTTCGAGTAGCGATTGTATAAGCGGTCGTGACGAATTAAGAAAATACATTTTTTGTCATAGAAGCATGATATTTCTGGACAAATTGGATGATTTTCGTTACGTAGTTGTTGTGTAAAAGGAATATACTGACCATTTTTGGAAGGACAAAACAGAAGAGAATAAGGGAGAGACATATGGCACAGAAGAAGATAACAGCATTGATTTTTGATATGGACGGGCTGATCTTTGACTCAGAGCGCGTTGTGCAGCGTTCCTGGAACCGAGCAGGAGAGGTGCTCGGAATTCCCAAAATGGGAGAACATATTTATCATACGATTGGATTTAATGTGGTGAGAAGAGAACAATATTTTCGCACAGCCATCCGGGAAGATTTTCCGATGGATAGGTTTAATGAACTGACAAGAGCATTTTTTAAAGAAATCGTAGCATCTGAAGGTCTGGCGATGAAACCGGGGGTGAAAGAGCTGCTTGCCTATGCAAAAGAGAATGGGTATAAGCTTGCGGTCGCCTCGTCTTCGAGAAGAGAACATGCGGTGAACTTGTTAACAGAAGCAGGAGTATACTCGTATTTTGACGGTAGTGTTTTCGGGGATATGGTAAAAAATGCGAAGCCGGATCCGGAAATTTATCGGACTGCCTGTGAAGTGATCCAGGCAGTGCCGGAGGAGACGGTAGCATTGGAAGATGCACCGGCGGGTGTGAAATCTGCATCAGGGGCAGGTCTTCGGGCGATTATGATCCCTGATCTTGTACAACCAGATGAGGAGACGATGAAGGATGTCTGGAAAAAGTACAATACACTTCTGGATGTCTTGGAGTTATTAAAAGAACAAGAGGCAGATGACAAAAGGAATACGTCCGGGGGGGAAGGAATAAAAAGAGAAAAAGGAGAGGGAAATGAAAATGAGAGAAAAATCAATGGGAAATCATAGTGGAAGTCAGGCTTTGGCAGGACATCGCAAAGCACTTTTTCTGACGATTCTTGCGCTGGCATGGCCGACACTTTTGGAACAGATGCTGCAGACACTTGTACAGTATATTGATGCGGCGATGGTCGGAAGAATCGGCGCAGAAGCCACGGCAACGGTCGGGATGAGCACGTCGGTCACATGGCTTGTGAACGGACCGTTGTTTGCAATGGGAATTGGATTTATGGCATTTATTTCAAGGGAAATGGGAGCAGAAGCATTTGATAATGTGAAGAGGGCATCTGTGCAGGCAGTGATCGTTACCGTGGTGACCGGAATCGGAGTTGGGGTATTGACACTTGCTGTCAGTCCGATTCTTCCAACGTGGATGGGAGTAGATCCGGCGATCAAAAAGGATGCGTCCCTCTATTTTGCGATCATCTGCCTTCCGATGCTCTTCCGGAGTGCGATCATTATTTTTGGAGCGCTGCTTCGGGCAGTGGGAGATACAAAGACACCAATGTATGTCAATGTTTGTATGAATCTTGTGAATATCGTCCTGAATTATCTTTTTATCTATGATACAAGAATGATCAAAATCGGTGGAGCCAGTGTGAAGATGTTTGGATTCGGATATGGGGCAGTCGGAGCCGGAATCGGAACGGCAGTCTCCTTTGTAGTTGGCGGAATCTTTATGACGATCGCACTTTATAAAAACCGATATGTATCTCCGGCGGGATGTGAAATCCGCCCGGAGCGGGAAATTATGGAACCTTGTATTCGCGTTGGATTTCCGGTTGCGATGGAACGCATGGCTACCTGTCTTGGTCATGTCGTGTTTGCATCGCTTGTGACAGGACTTGGAACAGTGGCTTTTGCGGCGCACTCGATTGCACTGACAGTAGAACAGGCGTTTTACATCCCGGGATATGGAATGCAGGCCGCAGCAGCTACTTTGGCAGGAAATGCCATTGGTGCAAAAGACCAGAAGAGGCTGCACGAATTGACAAGGATGTTGATCGTGATCATTCTTGTGATTATGACTGTATCCGGAGCGCTCTTATTTTTCATGGCACCACAGCTTTTGCAGCTGTTTACGAAGGAAAGTGATGTCATTGCACTTGGAACGGTTGTCCTTCGTATGGTTGCAGTATCAGAGCCACTATTTGGTGTATTGATTATCCTCGAGGGAATTTTCAATGGGGTAGGAGATACGGTAAAGCCGTTTTACTATGCGCTATTCAGTATGTGGTGTGTGAGAGTGTTAGGAACATTCTTCAGTGTCAAAGTATTCCATCTTGGATTGTATGCAGTGTGGGGATGCATGATCGCTAATAATGTCTGTCTGGGAAGTTTGTTTATCCTGCGATATCTGCGGGGAGGCTGGAATCCACTGAATAAAGAGAAAAGTAGAAAATAAAAATAGTAGTAGGAATCGTGATAAGTTCAGGAAGGCAATGTGGTAGTGAGGCGATCATATGAAGAAAATTGTAATAATCCCAGATTCTTTTAAGGGAACGATCAGCAGCCAGGAGGCAGGAAGAATTATTGAGGAAGAGGCAAAAAAGAGATGGCCGGATGTGGAAACAGTTCGGATGGAAATAGCGGACGGAGGGGAGGGAAGCGTGGATGCTTTCCTCTCTGTTTTAGATGTGGACTTTAGTCTGTTTCGCCCATTGGAGTTTTTCGTTGATCCGAAAAATGGAGATGGGCGAAACAATAATCCACCCGCTATGCGGGTGCGCGTCGATTGTTATACAAAAAAATTACCTTTCCGTGTACAATAAAGTTGTTCAGGCTATATTGTAGAAAGGAAAGGTAATTTATGGCGAAGAAAGAATATTCACTCGCACATACAAAATGGATGTGCAAATATCACATCGTCTT
>ENA-OQCW01000326-OQCW01000326.1-human-gut-metagenome-genome-assembly--contig:-NODE-326-length-31790-cov-15.358778_pt1 | contig 31790 bp, 32 predicted proteins | sample MGYA00242767_ERZ504593 | MGnify/ENA primary metagenome ERZ504593 (study PRJEB26092, sample SAMD00036307) | human gut metagenome | host: Homo sapiens | study: EMG produced TPA metagenomics assembly of... | reverse complement strand
GGCTGCCGCCCGTTCAACAGAGCCAAAAGTAAAGGTTAAACCCTTCGGGCTCCTGCGGAGACCTTGACTTTTGTCTCCTGAATGATGAAGACAGCGGCCGCTGAAAAAGCTGGATTTGTCTGTCCCGGTGTGACATATCCCTGATAAGGGAAAGGACTCAGGACAGGAGTACATGAGGGTAATCAAGAAGGATGCTCACCCTGCAGGCTTCCCATCCTTCCTGTCTGATTCTCTGTACTGGCTGTGTCCAGTCCGTCAAGGGTCAAGATGAATGAGCTTCGCTCACCCTTGACTGACTTACTGTACAGAGATCAAGGGAAGGGGAGTTCCTGATCCTCATCTTTATCTTCCAGCAGTTCATCCATAAGTTCAGACAGGTCGTTTGCCTGCCGTTCCAGATGTGTGAGAGCCCTGCGGACATCCCCGATCTCGGACGTAAGCTGCCGGAGAGCATCCAGTTTCTTATACTGTTTAACGATCTGCTGGTCTAAAAAGGCGATCTTTTGTTTCTTGGTTTCTTCCTGTTCCATACAGAACAGAACAAGGTTCTCGAACTTCTGGTTGAAGCCGTCCCCTTCAAAGTTAATCACATAGTCCATCACCTGATCAGACAGGCGGATGGATTTGAGGTTATTTTTCTTAGCCATAAGAGCACCTCATACACGACTTACATCAATGTCTAATTTCTTTACTACATAGGTATCTTTATAACCAGCCATCACACTTACATTTCTCATCAGTGAAGCGTAATGCCTTGCATCGATCTCTGATGTAAAGGCTGCCTTTAACTGACAGGCTAAGTCCTGCGGCAGGTCTTTTCTTTCCTGATATACTAACCATCCCAATAACATTGAAGCACCTCCTGAATATTTATAGTCTTGCACTGTTTGGACATAATTACATTACTGGTAATTTAGAACAAAACATGTTGTAGAAAACAGCTTGTAATGGTAAAATTTAATATTAAATAAGTTGTAAAGGTATCACTTTTTACAGGTTTGATTATATCCCAAATAAATGGGATTGTCAATAAAAATATCCCATATTTTTGGGAAAGGAGAATTTTATGATAGATGAAAAGAATTTTGGGAATAGATTAACAGAATGCATGAAAATTGCTGGATATACCAATAGTAAATTAACAGAAGCACTTAGTTTGTCCAAAAATGCGGTAGGTAACTATAAAAAAAATCAAATACCTAATGCTAGTATTTTATACAATATATCCCAATTACTTGGGACTACTGTAGAGTACTTATTAACAGGAAAAAATGTTAATGAAAATTTGACAGATGAAGAAAAAAATATTATTGTTGCATATCGCAAAGCTGATCCAGCAGAGCAAGTAGTTATCAAGAAGATTTTAGATATTCAGGAACAGAAAGAAAAATCATCTCAATCCAAGGTTGGATAACAAAAAAGACCTGATAATAGGTCTTTAATGTTCGAAGAACTTCCAGATATCAAAATTAGCAAGATCTGGATAGTATGAAAGGAATAAGATAAAAGCAATAACTACAATAGTGAAGATGATCACAGGAGTAAAACCAGACTTTTTCTTTTTAGATGTTGATTTTACTGAACTACCTTTAAAGTCATAAGACTTATAATCAGAATATGTAGCAGTTCGAGCCATATATACTCGATTTTCCTCATAAATCTGCTCAAGCCGCCGTTTTTCAGAACGTGTCATAGAATTACCCTTAGCCATTAAACGATACATTTCTAATTGACGATTCCGATGCCTCTGATCTTCTGAAATCTGTTTCTTAGAACGTTTTTGACGATATTCTGCATCACGTTCCTCTGGTGTCCTATGCATATATTCACGATCCATTAACCCCATAAGCACATACCTCCTTCTTTAATGACATTATACTACAAAAAGTGACACAAATATAGTGAAATTTGTATCTCATTTTATTATGCTGCAAGCACCGATCTATGTTTAGTTACAGATTTTTTGAGATACATGGGGGATTGACATAAACGCGATTAAGAAGTAATATAATAGTAACCAGAAAAGAAATAATTCCAAGCTAACGCAAAGAACCCCCATGGAGGACCAGTCCATGGGGGTTCGTTTAGGCTAGCTGTCTAATGATTCCGGTCTAACCATTTGCATATGTAGTAACCAACTACACTTGCCATAACCGAAATAAGAAAAGAAATAATTAAATCCACACTAACGCACCTCCTTCCTGCTGGAAAGAGTCGACAGCATAAATATTATATCTCGATTATTATCAGAAGTCCAGAACAATACGGATTCCTCTTAATCAGGGTGTCCAGGGTTCGAACCCCTGAAGGCGCATTAAGAACACTGTTTTTGCGGACAAAGCGATTGCCGCGGGGACGGTGTTTTTTATGTTTTACGGGAAAGTGAAAAATAAAGGTGTCTGGGAAATAGATAGAAATAAAGTATTTACGCCCCTATGAAGAAAGTTCCACAGGGGCGTAAAAGTATTTTATGCTACTGATACCGCTTAAAGAATACAGGGTCAAGCTGGTAAATATCTTCATGCAGAAGGGAAGACTGCTGTGCAAGATGCAGATAAACCCTCTTTATAACCAGTTATCACACTTTATACAAACCATCCTGATAACATTGAAATCCCTCCCTGTTGGAAAGAGTTGATGACATTGAATTTTTATAAGTCGGAAACATATAAGACATTGCAAGAAAAAGAAAAGGGTTTGTGAAAAGATTTTAACGCTTTTCGTATCAAAAGATGCACTATGGCTTCTGATTATGTTATACTCTATACTCAGTGTATTGTCGAAAGAAGAGGAATAAGTCAAATATCTGGGTTCCGGTCTGGTCAAAGGAGGTTACGGTATCGAATGAAAACAATACTAAAAAGAACAGGAAAAATATTTTGCCTTTTCCTGCTGATCGTGGTGCTGGTAAATGTACTTTCACCTCTTTTTTGCAGGAAACCGGACGAAAAATATGTGGAAAGTCTGAGAGAAACAGAATTTACATCCGAGACAGAAGGAACGGAAAGGATTTGCTGCATTGACGATAATGAAGAGGCACTTTTGTGGAGGCTTCGTATGATTGGCACTGCGAAGGAGAGCATTGTACTGTCTACTTTTGACTTACGCGCGGATGATAATGGCACTAAAATTCTTGCCGCATTGAATTGCGCTGCGGCAAGAGGTGTGAAGATTCAGTTATTGATCGATGGAATTTATCAGCAACTGTTTCTGGCTGGAAGCAGCGATTTCCAGGCTCTGGCATCATATGAGAATGTGGAAGTGGGAGTTTACAATCCGGTGACACCGGTCAATCTGTTTAAGGTGAATTATCGCATGCATGATAAATATCTGATCGTGGATGAGAAAATGTATCTGCTGGGCGGACGCAACAGCAATGATATCTTTCTGGGGGATCAGACAAAAGGCATTAATGAAGACAGAGATATCCTGGTGTATGATACATCAGAAGGACAGGGAGAGTCTCTGAACCAGCTTGAGGATTATTTCCATAAAATATGGAAGGAAAGTTGTGTGAGCATTAAAAAAGGCAAACAATCTTCCAGATATACGGATGCATACCGGCACATGGAAGAAATTTACATATCTCTGCTGAAAAGGTACAATGATATAGAAACCTACAGTGCATGGGAAAAGGATACGATAGAAGCAAACAAGATTACTCTGATCAATAATGGAATTGAGGCGGGGCGAAAAACACCGCAGGTTCTCCAGACAATTCAGTATCTTACTGAAAATGCAGATCATGTAATAATACAGACTCCTTATGTGATCTGTAATGGTTACATGTATGATGTATTGCAGGGGATTTCAGATCATGCAAAGCTTCAGATCGTGCTGAATGCAGTGGAAAAAGGCTCTAATCCATGGGGCTGTACAGATTATCTTAATCAGAAAAAGAAAATTCTGGAAACAGGGGCAGATGTGTATGAACTGATGAATGATTATCCGGTTCATACAAAAGCTGTGCTGATAAATGACCGTCTGTCAGTAGTAGGTTCCTATAATCTGGATATGCGAAGTACTTATCTGGATACGGAACTGATGCTGGTAATTGACAGCGAAAAACTGAGTCAGCAGATTCACGAAACAGAATCAGATTATATGGAAAAAAGCAAAGAGGTACTTGCAAACGGTCAGGAAACCGAAGGCGCAAAGTACCAGGGGAAAGTGTTGAATCGGAAAAAGAAGTTATACTACGGCGTGCTCAGGATTATCATTCGTCCTCTTCGGCAGCTGCTTTAGAGTGTGTTTGGAAAATCATTCCCAAAATCTCCTGCAAATTGTGACGCACATCTTGCGTAAAGCATTTTTCAGACACGTTCTAGAAAATAATATCACAAGTATATGTCATATAAATGTTCAGTAGCTGAAAAAAAGCGTTGTCAATCAGACTACAGAAGATTAAAATAGACATAAAAGCAACTGTTACAACTGTTGTTGATGTAAAGGAGGAAAAACTTTTATGGACTTAAAGAAATTTGTGCTGGAAGGTAATCCTGTATGCAGAAAGGAAGCTGTGATCGTGGGCGATCATTTCAGGATTACAATGTTGACAACTGCCCTGATTCGTTTTGAGTACAGCGAAGACGGAGGATTTGAGGACAGAGCAACACAGATGGTATGCAATCGTGATTTCCCGGTGCCGGAATTTAGGGTGAGCGATGGCGGTGAGGAATTACATATTTACACCAAAGACCTGGAAATCCACTATGACAGACAGAAATTTTCTCCAAGCGGTCTGATGATACGTGTAGCGGGTGGAAAAGCCAGCGAGCGCGTGTGGCATTATGGTGATGAACCAAAAGATCTGCTGGGAACAGCCAGAACCCTGGATGAAGCAGACGGTGAGATTCCGCTGAGTCATGGAATTATGTCCAGAAACGGTTTTTCAGTGCTGGATGATTCCCACACAATGGCTATGGGCGAAGATGGAATGGTAGAGCCACGTCAGGGAAACAGAGCAGACTTTTATTTCTTTGGATATGGTCACAGATATGTGGAATGCCTGCAGGATTTTTACAGATTATGTGGAAAAACACCTCTGCTTCCAAGATATACGTTCGGAAACTGGTGGAGCAGATATCATAAATATACAGAGACAGAGTACAAAGAACTGGTAGAGCGTTTTGAGAAAGAAGAAGTGCCATTTTCTGTTGCAGTTGTAGATATGGACTGGCATCTGGTAGAGGATGTACCTCCTGTATATGGAAGCGGATGGACAGGATATACCTGGAATAAGAAGTTTTTCCCCAATCCGCCTGAATTTATGGACTGGCTGCACAAACATGGATATAAGATCACACTGAACGTACATCCGGCAGATGGAGTGCGTGCTTATGAAGAAGCCTATCCGAGAGTTGCAGAGAAGATGGGAATTGATCCTGCAAGTAAGGAACCGGTACTTTTTGATATGACAGATCCGAAATTCATTGAGACATATTTTGAGGAACTGCATCATCCGATGGAAGAAGAGGGAGTAGACTTCTGGTGGCTTGACTGGCAGCAGGGAACTGTAACCAAGGTTCCGGGACTGGATCCGCTCTGGATGCTGAACCACTATCACTATCTGGACAGCAAGTGGAAAGGAAAACGTGCGCTGACTTTCTCAAGATATGCAGGACCCGGAAGCCACAGATACCCGGTTGGTTTTTCAGGTGATACGGTCATTACCTGGGAAAGTCTGAAATTCCAGCCATATTTCACGGCAAATGCCAGTAACATCGGTTTTGGATGGTGGAGTCATGATATCGGTGGACATATGTTGGGATACAGAGACGACGAGCTCACTGCAAGATGGGTACAGCTTGGAGTCTTTTCACCAATGAACCGTCTGCACAGCACAGACAACCCGTTCAATGGAAAAGAACCATGGAAATACAACCAGATCGTAGAAACAGTAATGAAGAATTTCCTGAAACTGCGTCATAAGCTGGTTCCGTATCTTTACACTATGAACCGTCGTGCAAGCAGAGCGGGACTGCCGTTGGTACAGCCAATGTATTATCTGGAGCCGGAGCGTGAGGAAACCTATGAAGTGCCGAACAACTATTATTTCGGCACAGAGATGATGGTATCTCCAATTACAGATAAGCTGGATCCGGTAACAGGACTTGCAGGCGCAAAGACATGGATCCCGCAGGGAATCTGGTATGATTTCTTTAACGGAAGAGCATATAAGGGCGGCAGAAAAGTGGATCTCTGGAGAGATATTTATGAGATGCCGGTACTTGTGCGTGAAGGCAGCATCATTCCACTGAAGGACATGGAAGGATATGATAATTCCATTGAGAATCCTGAGAAACTGGAAGTACTTGTATATCCTGGAGAATCAGGAGAATTTGTACTCTGGGAAGACGGTGGGGACACACCGGAAGACCTGGATGAGAACTGGGTATCCACCAGAATGACGAAGACTGCAGATGAGAATGGAACAGTATTTATTGTAGAAGCTGCACAAGGAAATACAGCAGTGATCCCGCAGAAACGTTCCTGGAAGATCCGCTTCTGCAACATTCAGGACAAACCGCAGGAGGTTACTGTAAACGGACAGGCATATAAGGATGCAGAGTTCGCAGAGGATGAGAAGCTTCATGGAACAATAGTGCTCCTGAAGGATGTGCCGGTAGATGCGCAGGTGAAGATTACTTTTGCGGCAGATGCAGCTGTTTATCAGAGAGACTATGCAGAAGAGGTCTATGAGATTCTGGAAAAAGCACAGATTACCTATGCACAGAAGACAGAGGTTTATAAAGTAGTGAAAGAGCTGGGCACAGAGGCAGTGCCTGTTCTGGTATCCATGAATTTGAATCCGTCATTGCTTGGGGTACTGATGGAGATTCTTACAATGGGAATTTAACCGAATCAAGTAAGTTCCCTGCGGTAACACAAAAATCCCGCTCACAGTTGTGTCTTACTGTGAGCGGGATTTCACATTTTAAAAGAAGGAGTGCCGGATCTTGCGATCCGGCAAGTATGAAAAAGAAAAAGTTTTATTATAAATAAAGCGTTTGCTTTATTTGCTTATTAATATACAGGGAAAATGTGTGCAAAATGTGATGGACTGTTGAAGAAATTGTGATTAAATTCTAAAAAACTTATAAAAAAAGAAAAGGACCTGAAAAGGTCTGTAAAAAGAAGGAGGGCCGGACCTTGCGGCCCGGCATAAGTATGAAAAAGAAAAAAGTTAAAAATCTATGTGAAAAAGCATTTGCAACCTGTTTGTAAAGCATTTGCTTTATTTGCTTATTAATATACAGGGAATTTGTGAGCAAAATGTGATGGACTGTTGAAAAAAACGTGATTAAATTCTAAAAAACTTATAAACTGGAAGGAAGGAAACACAAGGTGGAAAACTGAAAATAAGCATTGTAAAAATCCGAACTGTAATTTATAATAAAATTCAATGGTAACGGTTCAATATCTTTACAGTTACAAATAATGAGAAACAAGGAGGAAAACATGAAAAGAGAAACAGTCGTCGTACTGGATTTCGGCGGTCAGTACAATCAGCTGGTTGCCAGACGTGTGAGAGAATGTAACGTATACTGCGAAATCTATTCATACAAGACCGATCTTGAGAAAATCAAGGCAATGAATCCTAAGGGAATTATCCTTACCGGTGGTCCGAACAGCTGCTATGAGGCAGATTCACCTACATGCAATAAGGAATTATTTGAGCTTGGTATTCCTGTTCTGGGACTCTGCTATGGCGCACAGCTTATGATGCATGTTCTGGGTGGAAAAGTTGAGAAAGCAGATGTGAGCGAATATGGAAAGACAGAGGTTCTGGTAGATAAGACAGATTCTAAAATCTTCAAAGACGTATCTGACAAAACAATTTGCTGGATGAGCCACACAGATTACATTTCCCAGGTTGCACCAGGATTTGAGATCGCTGCTCACACAGCAGACTGTCCGGTAGCAACTGCACAGAATGAGGAGAAGAAGCTGTATGCGATCCAGTTCCATCCGGAAGTACTTCATACAGTAGAAGGAAAGAAGATGCTTTCCAACTTCGTACTTGGTGTCTGCGGATGTGCCGGAGACTGGAAAATGGATGCCTTTGTTGAGCACACTATCAGAGAAATCCGCGAGAAGGTCGGAGATGGAAAGGTTCTTCTTGCCCTGTCAGGCGGTGTTGATTCTTCCGTTGCAGCAGGACTTCTTTCCAGAGCAATCGGAAAGCAGCTTACCTGTGTATTTGTAGACCATGGTCTTCTTCGTAAGGATGAGGGAGATGAGGTTGAGGGTGTATTCGGACCAAACGGTCAGTTTGACCTGAACTTTATCCGCGTTAATGCACAGCAGAGATACTATGACAAGCTGGCAGGTGTTACAGAGCCTGAAGCAAAACGTAAGATCATCGGTGAAGAATTTATCCGTATTTTTGAAGAAGAGGCCAAGAAGATTGGTGCGGTAGATTTCCTGGCACAGGGAACTATTTATCCGGATGTTGTAGAGAGTGGTCTGGGCGGAGAGTCCGCAGTGATCAAATCTCACCACAATGTAGGCGGACTTCCGGATTTCGTTGATTTCAAGGAAATCATTGAACCGCTCCGCGACCTTTTCAAGGATGAGGTTCGTAAAGCAGGTCTGGAGCTTGGAATTCCGGAGAGACTGGTATTCCGTCAGCCATTCCCGGGACCGGGACTTGGAATCCGTATTATCGGTGAAGTTACTGCAGAGAAGGTTCGTATTGTACAGGATGCAGATTTCATTTATCGTGAAGAGGTAGACAATGCTGCAGCTGAGTATAAGAAAGAACATGGTGAAGATCCTTCATGGATGCCGAACCAGTACTTCGCAGCACTGACAAATATGCGAAGTGTAGGCGTTATGGGTGACTTCAGAACTTATGATTACGCTGTAGCGCTCCGCGCAGTAAAGACTATCGACTTCATGACAGCCGAATCTGCTGAGATCCCGTATGCAGTACTGAATAAGGTTATGAACCGCATTATTAACGAAGTTAAGGGCGTTAACCGCGTATTCTATGACCTGACCAGCAAGCCGCCGGGTACGATTGAGTTTGAATAAGAGCCACAAGTCTTGGAATCCGCTAAACAAGCGGCTTCCGAGACTTTTTCTTTTTGCTCTGCTACTAATAGCAACTACTCTTTTTTATCGTTTTCAGTTGGTTGTCATTAACTTTAATAGCAAGAAACCCTGATGACTGCTGGATTTCTTTTAAATGATTTTTCTTTGTGGCATCTGGATGATTTTCCCTGATGCGGTATTTGGCGGTACTAACGCAGGTCCAAACTGAGATCGGATGGTTACATCTGAGCCGTTGTCCTGAGTCTGAGATACTTCACAGGTGATACCTGCGGCTTCAAGCAAAGGGTTATCAGATGGTGGCTCAGGTGTTGGCGAATCTGTTGTCTGCAATGATTCCAGACTATGCACAAGCTCCTGTTGTTTATGTGGAAACAGATGGGAGTATGTGTTAAGTGTTGTGGATACCTTTTCGTGTCCAAGCCTGTCTGCTAACATTAATGCATCACAGCCTTGATTGATAAGTAAGCTGGCGTGCGAATGCCTGATATCATGAATTCGTATCTTCTTTACACCTGTGTTTTTACAGCCTCTTATCATCTCATGTTAACAAATGAAGAAGTTATTGAGGAAATGCTTAATCTTGCAAAACAGATTGTAGCAGCCCAAAAGGAAGGTGACCAGCTTGGGCTTACTGCTGATGAGCTAGCCTTCTATGATGCATTAACGAAGCCACAGGCAATAAAGGATTTCTATGAAAATGAAGAACTGATAGCAATTACAAAAGAACTTGCAGACACTCTCCGAAGAAACAAAACAATTGACTGGCAGAAACGAGAATCAGCAAGAGCAAAAATGCGTATGCTTATAAAGAAACTGCTGAAAAAGCATAAGTATCCACCTGAAGGTATGGAGGATGCAGTTCAGACTGTTATGACACAGTGCGAACTTTGGACAGATAATAATGATATGGGCGAGGAAAAGGTTGTTAACTTTTGAGACAATCCTCATATGCAGACTATGCTTAGATTAGTTGGATTTGGCGATAATGCTGGCTCTGGATTCCCGACAATTCTTGATGTGTGGAAGTCAGAAGGATGGATAAAACCACAATTGATAGAAGATACAAATCTTGATCAGGTGACACTTGTGATGAAGATGGAAAAGGAATCTGATGATAAATCAGCAGAAAAATCAGCAGATTTAAAAAACAGGGAAGGAATGGCGTTATCAGAAAGACATCAGCAGATTTTAGCCATTATGGAGGCTGGTATTGAATATAGTACGGAACAGGTGGCAGAAAAGATAGGTTTAAAAGGTCCAAGGACAAGACAATTATTAAATGAATTAGTGAATAAGGAGTTATTGGCTTGTATTGGAACAACTAAAAGAAGAAGATATATTAAGCCTGTGGATTAAATATATCCAGTCTCATTATTACTAATGATAACGAGTATATGATAGACATTGTTTTATGGCAAGGATAATAGAGAAGTTTTGGAAAAGAAAAAGGCAAGTTGTATAGATTAAAATAATTCGTCGCTTTTTTCATTCGAAAAGCGACGAAAAGTTTTTATTAGTTCGAGCAAAACATTACTAGATCAGCTTGTGATAATGATAAAATAACTAATATTAATTAAATTCATTCATAGCATCCACATATTTCTGTAGTCCATTAGGTTTACAAGCTAATACAGCATACAGCAGAGGATTCTCCTGTACCAGTCGGTACAGATACACAATATCATCAGGTGTATCGAGCAAGACGGCTGAATTACATTTCTCACAACTAATAATAATAGGTGTGTCGGTATATGTATCATTGATAGCATTAATGATAACGGAATTAGTATCAGGTTCATACATGCTAAACAGGTAACAAGGGTTATTTTGTTTCATGGTGTTCTCCTTTCCACAGATACTTAGTACCATCAAGCAGATTAATGATGGCTGTAAGCATATTGTTATAGTCGGTCAGTAGTTCTTTGATTTCATTGCTTGTAGGAAGAGTGTTCAAAGTTGGGTGCTCACAGCATTCAGCAAATGCTTTCTGCATTTCAAGTAATTGCAGATATAGTGCATTAACAGTCTGTACAAGAGGATATATGGTTTCTTTCTTACCGACAACGCAGATGCGGTTATAGATGCAGGAACGGACAAAGTAATCCTTCTTCATCATGCCGCTGGTAAGGATACGGGCTTTGATTTGCTTGCGTTCAGCATCACTGATTCTAAAACTTATAGTTGAGCTTACATGGCGATGAATACTTTGACCTTTTAGATAGCTGGCTGGAAAACACGCTCACAATGGGGAGCGATCGCAACCTGTACTTGGATTGGCTTGGGCGTACTGATTCAGAAGTTTTATCTGCGTCATTTCCGTGTTATTAACATTATCCTTGCACTAACATTACTGGAGTGTATTTGGGGAATGTTAAGATAATTGTTGCTTTGAGAGCAATTCTAATTAACAAATTCAAGTTTGTATATTTCATCAAAAGTTTCATATTTAAATAAACAAGGGGAGATGGTAAAATGAAAGCTCATGAATATTGGTCTGTCGGAGCATTGATAACGATGCTAGGAACTTTTTACACAGGCTACAAAGGAACAAAATCAAGTCATAAATATTTTGCAGTTAGTTCTTTGATTTGCATGGTTATGGCTATTTATTCAGGACATAAAATGCTTTCTGGGAAAAAGAAACTCAAGAAAGAATTGGTGAATGCAGAAAATGAAGAATAAGCAACCCACTTTAACAACACGCAAAAATGTGTGTTAAAAAATGGATGATATTATTAACAGAATCAATAATTCCAAGAAATGAATAATGAACCAACCTTGTGCCCACTGGGCACAAAGTTGGTTCAGTCATTATGGTGTCAGTAGAAATCCTGACATCTTTTTTTATGTTATAGGAAATTACTCCGTAATGTTCCTATAATATAACAAAGCCCTTGGGGCAGGATTCTTTCTTATACCCAAAAACAGGGTGCAGATTTGAAAAAGCTTCCTTTTTAACAGGTAGACGCTGGAAAGAAAGAGCATATCAAGATGCAGGGAAGAAGAAGGTATTATGCCAGATATCCATGATTTTCGATTTGTCACAAATCAACAAAAACGACAAATCGGAGGAACAATCATGGAAGAAAGAAAATACACATTTTACGACAGATATCAGAAGATGAAATACGCTAATATTACTGCAGAGGAGCTGGAAGTTCTTAATATTTCTTATAATAAGGAACATTATATGTTTGAACAGCAGCATCAGCACACGTCAGGTGAGTAGAGACAAGAACAGTGCATTGGCAAAAATGTTAAAGAGAATGAAAGCAGCTGGATATGAATCATATGCTGGGCGGCAGGTGCATTTCTGCAGGAAAGCGATTATATTCCAACACAGATGGAAACACAGAATTCTATTATGAAGAAAAGGACTGGAGAAGTGAGACTGCCATCGGATCATAAGATGAAAAAATAAATTCTTAAAAAATGAATCATGATAATAATGTGATGATATCACAGAAAACAAATGAATTTCAGATTATAATAAAGCCACAAAAGAAAAAACAAGGAGGACTGTAAAATGTCTGCTATTAATATCAATAAAAATAATTTTCAGAATGAAATAATGGATTCCGAGAAAACCGTTCTTTTAGACTTTTGGGCTCCCTGGTGTGCTCCTTGTCGTATGGTGGTTCCTATCATAGAGGAGATTGCAAGTGAACGCCCTGATATCAAAGTTGGAAAGATCAATGTGGATGAGCAGCCTGAACTGGCAAGTAAATTTGGGATTATGAGTATTCCAACTTTGGTGGTTATGAAGAATGGGAAGATTGTAACAAAAGTTTCAGGGGCAAGACCTAAGAAAGCGATTTTAGAAATGCTTTAATGAGGAAAGGTGGAAAAATAAGATGAAGGTAATAATCGTAGGCGGTGTAGCCGGAGGAGCTACAGCTGCAGCAAGAATACGCAGACTGGATGAACATGCAGAAATTACTGTGTTTGAAAGATCTGGATACATATCCTATGCAAATTGTGGGCTTCCTTATTATATTGGAGACGTGATCACAGATCCGGAAGAACTTACACTACAGACACCAGAGAGTTTTTTTAAACGTTTCCATATCAACATGAAAATTCATCATGAAGTTATCTCCATACATCCGGATCGTAAAACTGTTTCAGTGAAAAATTTGGAGAATGGTGAAATATTTGAAGAAAATTACGATAAACTTATCCTCTCTCCAGGTGCAAAGCCAACACAGCCGAGACTTCCTGGAGTTGGTATTGATAAACTTTTTACACTTCGTACAGTAGAAGACACTTTTCGTATAAAGGAATATATAAATAAGAACCATCCAAAATCGGCTATATTGGCAGGTGGTGGCTTTATTGGTCTGGAACTGGCAGAAAATTTGAGAGAGCTTGGCATGGATGTTACAATTGTTCAACGGCCTAAGCAGCTAATGAATCCTTTTGATCCGGATATGGCATCCATGATCCATAATGAAATGAGAAAGCACGGGATAAAATTGGTACTGGGTTATACGGTAGAAGGATTTAGAGAAAAGGACAATGGAGTAGAGATTCTATTAAAAGATAATCCGTCCCTTCAGGCTGATATGGTGGTGCTGGCAATCGGCGTTACACCAGACACAGCATTAGCAAAAGAAGCCGGTCTGGAGCTTGGCATCAAGGGAAGTATCGTAGTGAATGACAGGATGGAAACTTCTGTACCGGATATTTATGCAGCAGGTGATGCAGTTCAGGTAAAACATTATGTTACGGGTGATGATGCGCTGATTTCTTTGGCTGGTCCAGCCAATAAGCAGGGAAGGATTATTGCTGATAATATTTGTGGTGGTGATAGTCATTACTTGGGCAGTCAGGGAAGCTCCGTTATCAAAGTGTTTGATATGACAGCAGCCACTACAGGTATCAATGAAACCAATGCCAAAAAGTCAGGATTAGAGGTAGATACAGTAATTCTTTCTCCTATGAGTCATGCCGGTTACTATCCTGGTGGAAAAGTGATGACCATGAAGGTAGTTTTTGAAAAAGAGACTTATCGTTTGCTTGGTGCTCAGATTATTGGATATGAAGGAGTTGATAAACGTATCGATGTGCTGGCAACAGCGATCCATGCAGGGCTGAAGGCAACCCAGTTGAAAGATCTGGATCTCGCATATGCACCGCCTTATTCCTCTGCAAAGGATCCTGTAAATATGGCCGGCTTCATGATAGACAATATAGCAAAAGGGACCTTAAAACAATGGCATTTGGAAGATATGGATAAGATTTCTAAAGATAAAAATGCCGTGTTGCTGGATGTGAGAACGGTAGATGAATTTAGCAGGGGCCATATTAATGGATTTAAAAATATTCCTGTAGATGAACTGAGGGAACGGATCAATGAAGTTGAGAAAGGAAAGCCTGTGTATCTGATATGCCAAAGTGGTCTGCGAAGTTATATTGCCAGTCGTATTCTGGAAGGAAATGGATATGAAACATACAATTTTTCCGGCGGATTCCGTTTCTATGATGCAGTGATTAATGACCGTGCGCTGATCGAAAGGGCATATGCATGCGGTATGGATTATTATAGCAATCCTCTGAAATAATGCATCTTAATCCAGCCCATCAGAGTGTGAAATCCCGCGTCAGATATCTTTGCCGTGCGTCAGCACACCTGCAGATATCTTCCTTGTCTTTCGCACTCTGCTGAACTGTTTTAAATGCATTATTTACGAGGATTGCTATAGAAATAAACAAAATATGGTTATAGTTTAACCGAATCAAGTAAGTCTCCTGCTTCAATTGCGAATATCCGCTTGACTCGTAGTATAAAAAGATCCCCCATTTATTAGAATGATTTTCATAATTCTGATAAATGGAGGATTCTTTAGATATTATAGAAAAACAGTTTTATGATCTTTGTAGTGTTTCAAGTCTTTTCGAATCAAGGATTGTGATTTTGCCGCGAGAGAGTCTGACAAGACCCTCGCCTTGAAAGTATCGAAGCATTCGAGTGATAACTTCCCTGTGGGAACCAAGATGATTAGCAATCGTCTCATGAGTGATTTTCAATTCATTTGTTCCTTCGATAGAGGTCTCTTCTAAAAGAAATGAAGCAACACGCTTATCTAAACTCTTCCACATGATTTGTTCAATCAGCCACATGACATCAGAAAAACGGGTAGCCATTAACTCATTGGTATAGTTTGCAACGGGAGCAGATTCCTTCATGATGTTCTTATAGATCTCAGCAGGGATGATCCAAAGATCAGTATCTTTCTCTGCTTCAATGGTTACTTCAAATTGAATGGAGCGTATGATACATGAGGCGGATAAAAGACATATATCCATATCGAACAGACGGTAAAGTGTAATCTCCCGTCCTTCATCTGAAAGTATGTAGGTTCGAAGCTGCCCGGTTTTAACCAGTAATAGTCCAGTACAATCCAGGTTCCCATTGTGAATGATCGTTCCTTTTTTTACATCCCGTGTGATTAAATTGTCTGAAATTATTTTTTTCTGTGCTGTATTTAAGTCATTCCATAGTGGAAAATAATTTTCGAAGTTCATAACAGTTATCTCCTTTACGAACACAGTATACTTGCTTTTTTTAGATGCGTCAATTGCATAATTGACATATGCCTTTTATAGGGCTAATATATAAGAAAAGCGAGAAAGGAGCAGTTTATGCCAAGACCAGCAAAATGCAGAAAAGTCTGCCATTTTCCCAATGTTTTAGAATTCCTTCCGGCAGATAATACGGAGAAAAAAACACCCATTGTTCTGACGATAGATGAGTACGAGACAATTCGTCTTTTGGACAAGAAAGGTTATAGTCAGGAGCAGTGCGCAGCATCTATGCAAGTCGCAAGAACAACGGTCCAGCGAATTTACGAGATTGCCAGGAAGAAAATAGCAGATGCACTCATAGATGGACATCCGCTCAGAATCGAGGGTGGGGATTTCAGAATCTGTGACGGTCAGAGCAGTAACTGCAGCTTTGGAGGGTGTTACAAACAGGAGATTTACCAAAAATATGCAGCAGAAAAAGGAGAAGGTATCATGAGAATAGCAGTAACATATGAAAATGGACAGATTTTCCAGCACTTTGGACACACAGAGACATTTAAGATTTATGATGTAGAGGAAGGGAAAGTAGTACATTCAGAGGTAGTAGATACCAATGGAAGCGGACATGGTGCATTGGCGGGAGTTCTTAATGCATTGAACGCAGATGTTTTGATCTGTGGCGGAATCGGAGGCGGTGCACAGACAGCGTTAGCGGCAGCCGGTATTAAGCTTTTCGGAGGAGTTTCCGGAGATGCAGATAAAGCGGTGGAAGCTTTTATTAATAAAACACTGGATTATAATCCGGATGTGAAGTGTTCTCATCACGAGCACAGCCACGGGGAAGGACATACATGTGGTGAGCATGGATGTGGAAGCCATAGTTGTCATTAAGAAGAATAGCAAAAAATAATACGGAAGGATGTGTCAAGGCAATGGAGAAGTTACCGCAGCACATCCTTTTTGTGTTATTTTACAGAAAGACAGATTGTATTTTAAAGGAACAGATCGTGCAGTATTTCTTGATAAGAGAGAATTTACAGGACCAATCTACACACAAATCAAAGAAGCTGTAGATTTTGTATTGAGAAATATTCGACTCGGAGCAACGATTGATGGATTGGTGCGAAAAGAGAAATATGAGCTACCGCCGGAAGCAATCAGGGAAATTTTGTTTTTAGTTTGTATGCGATTGTCTGTGACGGAAATGGGATTAAAAAGTAACACCTGGATTCTGTAAGGGGAAATGTTTGAGCGAGCATTATAAAGATACCTTTTTGGAGAATATTATGTTATAATCACTCAGGAGAGAGGTACGATAGATGAGTGGTAAGAAGAGAAATGTAATGTTGTTCGTTCTGCTGTTTACCTTGCTTCTGGGAGTGATCGTTCCGGTTCAGGCACAGTCGTACGGCGGGACAAAGACAATACGGGTGGCGTATCGTGAGGACGCAGACTTTATTAATAAAAGCAGCAGTGGAGTATACAAGGGATATGGAGTGGAATATCTGAATAAAATATCTCAGTATACCGGCTGGAGATATGAATATATCAATGAATCATGGGAAAATCAGCTGGCAGATCTGAAATCCGGAAAGGTAGACCTGATCTGCAATGCGCAGAAAACAGAGGCCAGGGAGAAGGATTATGATTTCTCCTGTATGCCTGTTGGCACAGAGCAGGCGGTGCTGTATACATCTGAGGATAATGAAGATATTTATTTTCAGGATTATGAGCATATGAATGGCAAAAAAGTAGGTCTGCTGAGAGACAGCTATCAGAATGAAGAGTTTGAGCAGCGTGAGGACGAAAAAAATTTTCACTGTCCGGAGAAGTACTATGAATCTGAACAGGATCAGATAGAGGCTCTTAAGCAAAAGAAAGTAGATATGATCCTGATGGGAAGTATCTCCAAACATGATTCGCTTAAGATTGTGGATAAATTCGGGGCTGCGCCTATGTATATCATGACAACAAAGGGAAATACAGAGGTCATGAGTGCGGTAAATAATGCTCTTGAGCAGCTTAAAGCAGAAGTGCCGGATCTTACGGAAAATCTTACAGAACAGTATGTTATGGACAAAAACAGAAATTCAAAGCCTCTTCTGACCCGGGAAGAGACAGAATATGTCAAAAGCGTCAGCGCACCCATAAAGATAGGATGCATTGGTGATCAGCCGCCACTGATATATACAGATAAAGAAACAGGAAAGCTGGACGGAATCTATATAGCGTTTCTGAAGAAATTCAGTGAAATCAGCGGGATACCTTTTGAGTTTGAAAGTCTTTCTCCGGATACCGATCCTATAGAGGCTGCGCAGAGTGGAAAGTATGATTTTATAGCCGGAATTACTGCCTGTCAGGAAATGATCGATGAACCTGAAGTTCATCTTACAGGTGGATTTTTCACGAGAGAATTTCAAATAGTAGCAGAACGTGGAGAGGACATCAATACTCTGGAGACACTGACTGTTTCTATGAATATGATATTTGAGAAATATAAAAGTCTGAAACCGGAAGGGGAGTTTTCATATAAAGTTATTTACTGTGATTCACCCCGGACAGTTCTGGATGCGGTGGTAAATAAAAAGGCAGACATGGCCATTGTGGACAGTTACGCAGCATCTTATTATCTGCAGGATGAAAAGTATCGTGATCTTGCATTGTCGGGAATTGTCTTTACCAAAGCAGAGACCTGTATGATATACGGGGACAACACAGATCCCGCTCTTGTTTCTGTGATCAATAAGAGCATCGGAAGTCTGAGCAGTCAGGATGAGGAGAATATTATCAGGCAGTATTCCATAAATTTGCTGAATTCTTTTTCCATATGGGAATTTATGGAGAAATACAGATATCAGATCATATGTATCCTGATTTTTCTTGTGGCATTGACTGCACTTGTGATTGTTAATAACAGACACAGGACACAGATGCAGGTGGAGGCTGCAGCGCAGGAAGCATACCGCTGCAGGATGGAGACAGATGAACTGACAGGGCTTCTTAATAAAGAAGGATTTTACCGGAGAGGCAGGGAATTTCTGGAGAAGCATTCGGAGGCAGATGCCAGAATTGTCTATATCAATATTGAGAATTTTAAGCTTGTCAATGATCTGTTTGGAGAGGATGCAGGTGACGGGTTCCTGAAGTTTATCGGGCTGGAACTGGAGAAAATTTTTGGCAGGATAGATATTGTCAGCAGCAGATATGAGGCAGACCATTTTGTAATTTTGACTTTGGATAATGAGGACAGGATACAGGCAAAGATAAATCATTTCTGTAATCGGATCAGAGATTATTATCTGAAGACTACAGTAGAGATTTCTGCCGGGATTTATGAGATACGAGACAGATCAAAGAGTCTGAGAATCATGTGTGACCGGGCTCATCTGGCGGCGGAGAGCATTAAGAAGAATCATATGATTCAGGTTGCTGTATATGATGATACACACAGAAAGAAACTGATCCAGGAGCAGATGATCATTAATGAGCTGGATGATGCCCTTAAGGAAAAGCAGTTTAAGGCATTCTTTCAGCCCAAGTATGATATGTGTACTGACCGTGTCATCGGAGCGGAAGCGTTGGTTCGTTGGGAACATCCGGAAAAGGGACTGCTTCCTCCGGGAATCTTCATCCCTGTACTGGAGAAAAACGGATACATTGCAAAAGTGGATCTCTACATTTATGAAGAGACCTGTATTTTCCTGAAGAAATGTATGGATGAGGGTATTCCGCTGCATCCTGTGTCCGTAAATCTGTCCAGGGTTGGGTTCTATAATCCGAACCTGTTTCAGACCCTTTGTGAAATAGCAGAACGCTATCAGATTCCGAGAAAATATCTGGAACTGGAGATAACAGAAACTGCGTATGCCATTGACTCGGAAATGATCTTTTCGGTTGTGGAGAAGCTTCGCCAGGGAGGATTCCGTATTCTGATGGATGATTTTGGAAGTGGATATTCTTCCCTGAATATGCTGAAAGAAGCTCCTGTTGATGAGATCAAACTGGATATGCGTTTCTTAAGTGCAGCAGATCCTTATGGAAGAGCAGAAGAAATCCTGCACATGATCATTACTATGGGAAATCATATGAAGCTTTCCATCATTGCGGAAGGTGTGGAGACTGAACAGCAGAAGGTAATGCTTCAGGGGTTCGGCTGTAACAAGGCTCAGGGATATTTCTATGCCAGACCTATGAGGAAAGCAGAATATACAGAGCTGCTCAGAAAAGAAAAAGCAGGAAATTAGATGTACAGAAGGTTGAATAAAGGGCTGTCCGGGAATCATCAAAACCGGCAGCTCTTTGTCATCAGAAGACCAATCATATAAAAACTAATCATATAAACAAAAAAAGGAGAAAATTAAAAGATGTATTATGTACCAGACGGCACGAAAGAGTGCGGATATTATGAATGTAAAAAATGCGGCAACCGTTTTCTGTCTATGCAGACGATGAAGAGAATTCCATGCCCGGACTGTGAGGCTGAAATCGACTATGAGATTGGTCCGGACGAGTCACTGGAGGATGTGCTGGATACAGCAGAACTGATTCAGAAGATTGAGGGTGAAGAAGAGGTAGAGAAGATGGACACACTTCTGAGCCTTGCTCTGACCGGCGGAGATTACAGCTGGATCTAGTACAGCGAATATTAAGTAACTGCTATAACCTGAGTCCATAACGAATCCTAAAAAATTTTTATAATCTTATTTATTGACAGAGGAAATTATCGGTGTTATTATGTTTATTATAAAACATACTAATTCGATAGGAATAATAGGTGTAAAGGAACTGACGATATGAAATATGACGTAGGTATCATTGGAAGCGGTCCGGCGGGTTTGAGTGCGGCAATCTATGCAAAGAGGGCTAATCTGTCAGCCGTAGTGATAGAAAAAGAATATGAAGGAACCGGGCAGATCGCAGAAAGCGGACAGGTAGATAACTATCCGGGATTTCCGGGCATCAGCGGTTATGATCTGGGTGAGAACTTCCGGGAACATGCAGTGAAGCTTGGGGTATCCTTCATGGAACAGGAAGTAACAGAGATAAAGAAAGAAGCTTCATCAGATTTTGAACTTGTATTTGCAGATGGTTCGCAGGTGGAAGCGAAAACCGTAATCTATGCGGCGGGAGCCACACCGCGAAGAGCGAATATTCCGGGAGAACAGGAATATGCAGGAAAGGGTGTCTCTTACTGTGCAATCTGTGACGGATCATTTTACAGAGGTAAATCAGTCGCAGTTCTTGGTGGTGGAGATACAGCACTTGATGATGCTGTTTACCTGGCAGATGTGGCAGAGAAAATATATGTGATCCACAGGAGAAAGGAATTCCGAGGAGCCGCTGTTACAGTGGCGAAACTGAGAGAGAAGGAAAACGTTATCTTCGTACTGGAGCATCAGGTAAAAGAGATCATCGGAGAGCAGAAAGTAACCGGAGTAGTTCTGGAAGATGCAGCTGTGATAGATGTGAACGGTGTATTTGTTGCTTACGGAGCAGTACCACAGACAGATCTTCTGAAAAAATTTGCAGTACTGGATGATTCAGGTTATGTCAGAGCAGGGGAGACAGGAGAAACCGCTCTGGAAGGGCTGTATGTGGCAGGAGATGCAAGAACAAAGAAACTGCGTCAGGTGGTAACTGCGGTTTCGGATGGTGCCAATGCAGCAACCGCAGTGGCAGAATATCTGAAATAGAAGAAACTGAGAGAGTATTACGATAATTCAACCGGCTGTAAGGATACCGGACAGTCGCAGATCTGGAAAAAATATTTGAAAAAACGCTCTAAAAACACAAAGGAGAGATAAAAATGGCACAGAAAGTAGATTATGCAGCCTTAAAAAAAGGCGGATATATGAGACAGAAACAGAAAGGTTACGGTTCCCTGAGACTGGCAGTGGTCGGTGGAAACCTGACTGCAGAGAATATTAAGACAGTAGCAGAAGTAGCAGAAAAATACGGCCGCGGATATGTACATATGACTTCCCGCCAGGGCATTGAGATTCCCTTTATTAAAGTGGAAGAACTGGCAGAGGTAAAAGAAGCACTGGCAAAAGGCGGTGTGGGAACCGGTGTGTGCGGACCACGTGTACGTACAGTTACAGCCTGTCAGGGTTCAGAGGTCTGTCCAAGCGGATGTATCGACACCTACACACTGGCAAAAGAGCTTGATGAGAGATATTTCGGACGGGAACTCCCGCATAAATTCAAATTTGGTGTTACAGGATGCCAGAATAACTGCCTGAAAGCAGAAGAAAACGATGTTGGAATCAAAGGCGGCATGAACATCGAATATAAGGAAGACGACTGTATTTCCTGTGGTGTGTGTGTGAAAGCCTGCAGACAGGATGCACTGAAGATGGTGGACGGCAAAATAGAACTGGATGCGCAAAAATGTAATCATTGTGGCCGCTGTGTAAAGAGCTGTCCGGTGGATGCATGGAAAGGAACTCCGGGATATATCGTATCTTTTGGAGGAACCTTCGGAAATAATATCTATAAAGGAGAAGAACTGCTTCCTCTGATCCCGGATAAAGAAACACTGTTTCGTGTGACAGATGCGGCAATTAATTTCTTTGAAAAAAATGCAAATCCAAGTGAACGTTTTCGCAAAACATTGCAGCGTGTGGGAGAAGAAGATTTCCGCAGTCAGCTGAAAGATGCGTATGAAGGACAGTGAAAGGAGAACATAATGGCTGAATTAGATTTTGAAGTAACCGATGAGGTTGATATTACCGATAAAGTATGCCCCCTGACATTCGTGAAGGCAAAAGTAGCAATCGAAGAACTGGAGGATGGAGAGATTCTGTCTGTCCGCATGAACGATGGCGAACCAGTGCAGAATGTTCCGCGCAGCATGAAAGAAGAAGGGCATAAGGTACTGAAATTAACCGATAATGAAGATGGTACTTACACCATGTATGTAAGAAAGGTGGAAGACTGATGGCAGTACGGGTAAGCAAGGCGGATTTTGAAGAGAAGGTCCTGAAGGAAAAACTTCCGGTTCTGGTGGATTTTTATTCAGATTCCTGTGTGGCATGTAAAAAGCTGGCACCGGTTCTCGGAAATGCGGAAGATGATTATGAGGATAAGATTAAAATATATAAAGTAAATACGAACTTTGATGTGGAACTGGCAGAGCAGTATGAAGTGCAGGCAAATCCGACGTTGATCCTTTTTAAAGACGGACAGGCGAAAGACCGGAAAACAGGAGCACTGAAACAGGCAGAGTTAAACAGCTGGATTGAAGGATTACTCTAAAAAGAGAGCAGGCATAAAGGAGAAAAATATGTTTATCACAGTAGCAGGAGAGAAAAAAGAAGTAAAAGACGGACTGACACTTCCGGAACTGATCGCACAGGAAAATGTAGAGATGCCGGAATATGTAACCGTTTCTATTAATGAAGAATTTGTTGCATCAGAGGATAAAGAGTCTATCGTATTAAAAGAGGGAGACAATGTAGAATTTCTTTATTTCATGGGAGGTGGATGCTAAATGGCAATGACAGATGAACAGATCGAGCGTTATTCCCGTCACATCATCTTAAAAGAAGTGGGTGCAAAGGGACAGAAGAAGCTCCTGAAAGGAAAAGTACTGATCATCGGTGCAGGCGGTCTTGGTGCACCTGCGGCAATGTATCTGGCAGCAGCAGGTGTGGGAACAATCGGTATTGTGGATGCGGACGAGGTAGATCTTTCCAATCTGCAGAGGCAGATCATCCACAGCACAGCAGATATCGGAAAAGCAAAGGTAAAATCAGCAAAGGAAACCATGAATGCCATGAATCCGGATGTGGAAGTAAAAACTTACCGGATGTTCGTAGACGCATCCAACATCCGCGAACTGATTCGAGAATATGATTTTATTATTGACGGAACTGATAATTTCCCGGCAAAATTTCTGATCAATGATGCATGTGTACTGGAGAAAAAACCATTTTCCCATGCAGGTATCATTCGTTTTAAAGGTCAGCTGATGACCTATGTACCCGGGGAAGGTCCATGTTACCGCTGCGTATTCAAGAATCCGCCGCCCAAGGATGCAGTTCCTACCTGTAAGCAGGCAGGTGTCATCGGAGCAATGGGAGGTGTCATCGGTTCCCTACAGGCAATGGAAGCAATCAAGTATCTGATCGGTGTAGGTGATCTTCTGACAGGATATCTTCTGACTTTTGATGCGCTGACAATGGAATTCCATAAGGTTAAACTGCCGAAGGATACTCATGACTGTGCAGTATGCGGAGATCATCCGACAATCCTGGAACCGATCGACTACGAGCAGGAGGTCTGTGAGGAAACAGCAGGCCGATTTGCCACAAGAGATGAGCAGTAAATACAAGAAAAACCTGATGCAAAACAGGAGAAAAGTATGGCTATAATAAGAATGAGAGATCATCTCTATGATGAGATCGTTAATTATGCAAAAGAGCATCTTCCGGAGGAAGCCTGCGGGCTTTTTGCCGGAGTGGAAAACGGGGAGGGAAGGGAAATCCGAAAGGTATATTTTCTGGAGAATAAAGATCATGCAGAAGATCACTTCACTCTGGATCCCAGAGACCAGATAAATGCGATCAGGGATATGCGTGCCAATGGATTGAAACCGCTGGGAAACTGGCATTCCCATCCGTCTTCTCCATCCCGTCCGTCAGTGGAGGATATCCGTCTTGCTTTTGATTCAAAGGCAAGTTATCTGATCCTGTCACTGATGGCGGACTATCCGGTATTGAACAGCTTTCATATTGAAGGTGGGGAATGGACAAAAGAGGATCTGAGGATTTATTCAGAAGAATATTATTTTTAAAGATTTACAGACAGGATAACAGAGGCAGAAATGTTTGAAGCAGGATTATTTGTGGAAACATTTCTGCCTCTGTTTATACTGTCAGCATATAAAAATTCCGTACATTGTAAAAGTATAGTAATCCTCGTAAATAATGCATCTTAATCCAGCCCATCATAGCATGAAATTTCCATAATAAAGTCGTGGCAAAATCATGTCAACTGCAGAATAAGGCTTGAAAGATTATGCAAAATAATGTAAACTCAAAGAGTTAAGATATGTAGACATTATGTATGCCTGTAACGTTTAAGTATAGTATATTCCCACAATGGCTGGACGGTTGCAGATAACAGATCGGTTACTATAATAATTTGAGCATCTCCGGTGCGGATATCCGGAGATGCTTTGCTTTGGAAATTGTGTGTGAGGGGTATAAAAAAAGTATGAGAAAAGATTCTGACAATGCAAAACTGTTGGAACCGGGGGAATTACCGTCCAAAAGAAAAATCCTGGTCGTAGAAGATAATGAATTAAACAGAGATATCCTCTCTTCCTTTCTGGAAGAGAAATTTGATGTTTTTCTCGCAGAAAACGAGGAAGAAGGACTGGAACTTCTTTCCGAGCATTACAGAGAATTATCAGTAGTGCTGTTGGATATCTGTATGCCTGTGTGTGATGGATTTGAATTCCTCAGACGCAGAAACACAGATAAATTTCTGTCAACCATACCGGTTATCGTTATGACCGGAAGTAATTCAAAAGATGCAGAACTCCAATGTCTGGATCTTGGTGCAGTTGATTTTATTCCGAAGCCCTATAACTTTAAGCTTGTAATGGGCAGAATCAACAGTGTGATCAAGCTGAGGGAGTCCGTAATGGCACTGACTGCAGTAGAACATGATGAGCTTACCGGAGTTTATACCAGACAGGCGTTTTTCTATCATGCAAAATCTTTTATGAAAACCAGACCGGGGGAGAAAATTCATCTTGTAATTGCTGACATCAGGGATTTCAAACTGATCAACAGCAGTTACGGGGAGAAGGTAGGAGATGAAATCCTCTGCTATCTGGCAGGAATTTATACAAAGATGCTGAAAACAGGTCTGGTGTCCAGATATGGGAGTGACCAGTTCGTATGTATGACGTGTGATGACTGTGATCTGTCTTTGGAAACAGTGACAAAGATAGAAAAAGAAATCGCAGAGCATGCACCTGTTCCCAATCTTATGGTTAAATATGGAGTTTATCAGGATATTGATAAATCTTTACCTGTTTCTGTAATCTGTGACAGAGGATTTATGGCAATCAGAAGTATCCGCGATAACTATGAGTGTAATATTGCCTATTATACAGAGAAAATGAAACAGAAGCAGATGCAGGACCGTTTGCTGGAGAACAGATTTGAATCTGCGATTAAAAATAAAGAATTTGTGGCATATTTCCAGCCGAAATATGATGTAAAAACAGAAAAGATCACAGGAGCGGAATCACTGGTGCGATGGATCAATCCGGATGGCTCCATGGTAATGCCCGGAGATTTCATCCCGTTATATGAAAAGGACGGACTGATCGTAAAGCTGGACGAATACATATTCCGGTATGTCTGCGAATTTCAGCGTGAACTGATGGAGAAGGGGCAGGAGCTGATTCCGATTTCTGTAAATCTGTCGCGTACAAGCATCCATCATTCCGATCTTGTTGAACGTTATATGAAGATTGTAGAGGAGAATGGGATCCCGTTTTCCAGTGTGCCTGTTGAACTGACGGAAACAGCTACTCTGAATAATGTTATGATCAGAGATTTTACAGAGAAACTGGTAAATTCAGGATTTTCACTGCACATGGATGATTTTGGTTCAGGATATTCTTCACTGATCACATTGAGTGAATTACCGTTTAATACACTGAAGATTGATAAGAGTCTGATTGACTGTATTCACCAGCAGAAGGGAAGAATGGTCGTGCAGCAGGTGATCATCCTGGCACATGGACTTGGCATGAAGGTGGTTGCAGAAGGTGTGGAGACTGCAGATCAGGTTGAACTTCTGAAGGAGATGGAATGTGACAATATTCAGGGATTCTATTATTCCAGACCATTGCCGAAAGCAGAGTTTGTTAAGAAGTCAGAAGAGAATTAGAAAAGAAAACAGAAAAATCATCATAAGGAACTTCCTGATAATATTTATCGGAGTTCTGTATGATGATTTTGTTATGTTATAGGAAATTACTCCGTAATGTTCCTATAACATAACAAAGCCCTGCAAGCAGGATTCTTTCTTGTAGCACTCCTCCTAAATGTATTATTGAAGAGGAGTGCTATAGTTTGAAACCGCTTTTTGCGGTTGGATCTTGGCTTGTGTATTTTTTGCTTTCTGATGAAATCAGATGTTTAACAGGTCACTGTATACTTTCAGTGCTCCGTCAGTGTCATGTGCAAGAACACGTTTTGCAAGGACTTTACCAAGCTGAACACCTTCCTGGTCGAAGCTGTTTAAGTTCCATACGAATCCCTGGAACATGATCTTGTTCTCGAAGTGAGCAAGTAATGCACCCAGAGATGCAGGTGTAAGTTCTTCACCTGTGATGATGCTGGAAGGACGTCCGCCCTTGAAGTTCTTGTTCAGGTTCTCATCTTCTTTACCGCATGCAAATGCTACGATCTGAGCAGCAACGTTTGCACAGAGTTTCTGCTGGCTTGTGCTGTTCTCGATATCTACGTCTACACCAAGCTGGCTCTTCTTAAAGCCGATGAACTGAAGCGGAATGATGTCAGTTCCCTGATGTAATAACTGATAGAAGGAATGCTGTCCGTTTGTACCTGGTTCACCGAAGATAACAGGTCCTGTTACATAGTCTACAGGTTCACCGAAACGGTTTACGGATTTACCATTGGATTCCATATCACACTGCTGTAAGTGTGCAGGGAAACGGCTTAATGCCTGAGAGTATGGGAGAACTGCTGTAGCAGGATATCCCTGTACGTTTCTCTCATAAACACCGATCAGTGCATCCAGCATATCCGGGTTCTCAAGGATATTTTTATTTGTAGCAAGCTTGTCCTCGGCAGCAGCTCCATCGAGGATCTGTGCAAATACTTCAGGACCGAAAGCAAGAGAAAGGATCGCACCGCCTACACCGGAAACGGAAGAGTAACGTCCGCCGATATAGTCATCCATAAAGATTGCTGTAAGATAATCTTCGCTCTTTGCCAGAGGTGATGTCTCGCTTGTTACGGCAAGCATATGTTTGGATGGGTTTAATCCTGCTTTAACCAGAGCATTCTTTACGAAGGCTTCATTTGTCAGTGTTTCAAGAGTTGTACCGGATTTGGACACAACGATGAACAGAGCATGAGCAAGGTCTACGGAAGCAAGAACAGCAGCTGCGTCATCAGGATCTACGTTGCTGATAAATTTAGCTTCCATCTTGGATGTGTTGTTTGCTTTAGCCCAATTCTCAAGAGCAATATATAATGCACGAGGACCTAAATCACTTCCACCGATACCGATCTGTACAACAGTTGTGAATTTCTCGCCGTTTTCGTTAGTAATCTCACCTGCGTGAACTTTATTTGCGAAGTCTGCGGCTTTCTTCTGCTGTGCAACGTAGAATTCACGTTTGTTGACACCATCAACTACTACGTCTTCGCCAAGCTGTGTACGTGCAAGGTGATGAAGAACCATACGTTTCTCTCCTGTGTTGATCACAGCACCGTTGTATAATTCCTGGAATTTGTCAATAAGCTCAGCCTCATCTGCCAGTTTTGCAAGTGCATCCAGAACTGTTTCATCAACCTGTTTTGCAGAGTAGTTGTAAGTTAAGCCGGCTGCCATCGGTGTGCTGTATTTCTTTACACGTTCAGCACCTTTCTCGCCTGCCATGGCATCTGCAATATTTACATGACCTTTCAGTTCGGCAAGCTTGCTGTAGGAAGCAAGAGTGTCGAGATTTTTCCATGTTGCCATAATAATATTCCTCCTTTAAGTGACTGCAGCTGTATGGCCACAGTTATTAACTATAATTATACTGAATAATTGTTCTAATTTCAATGCACGAATGTATGGGATTCAGAGATATTTCGGCACTGCTGCGCAAAAATTTTGTGAATATTTCTCTGTCCCGCTTTCGTTACAGTTCACACACCACTGTCCCGCTTTCGTTACAGTTCACACACCACTGTCCCGCGAGGTGTTTTGGCATGAATATGTCAAAATCCCGAGACATACAAGCCAAAATTCCATTGCCGCAGGCAATCTGGAATGAATTTTGGCTACGTTACTGTGAACGGAGTGAACAGTAACTCGCTTTCCTGACAGCACAACTGTAAAATCAGTATATATTTGCAATAAGACCGGCAAAATGATATTATGTATAAAGTTACAGGCAGACAGTAATTTTACAGGGAGATAATTAAAAATGGAATTTTGGGATATTTATGATGAAAATAAGAAACCGACAGGACGCACAATGAAAAGAAATGACTGGTGTCTGAAGGACGGGGAGTATCACCTGACCGTACTTGGTGTCGTCGGCAGACCAGATGGTACATTCCTGATTACCAAACGTGTGATGACCAAGGCATGGGCTCCCGGCTGGTGGGAAGTATCAGGGGGTGCAGCCCAGGCAGGTGAGGAATCCTGCGAGGCTGTCCTTCGTGAAGTAAAAGAAGAAACAGGACTGGATGTACGAAATGCGGAAGGCGGATATCTGTTTACTTATAAGAGAGAGAATCCGGGTGAGGGAGATAACTACTTCGTGGATGTGTACCGTTTTGTCATGGATATTGATGAGAGTGACCTGCACCTGCAGACAGAGGAAACAGACGGATATATGTTTGCCACTGTTGATGAGATCAAAGCCTTTGCAGCAGAAGGGAAATTCCTGCATTATGACAGTATAAAAAAGGCGTTTGAATAAAAATTTTGGGGTAAAAAGTCATAAAATAATATAGAGAGAAAGAGTTTTTGATGTAAGTAAGAAATATTTATTAACGTATATGAAGAAATAATGTCGATTACGAAAGATATTAAGGGGCTTTTGTATTTAATGAAATTTCTGCGAGATATGGGATTATTTATTGCTAAATGATTATATCTTGTGGAAATTTTTTTATTGTAATAATTCATTTTCATTGAGTATATCAAAGTTATCAGACGGTATTTTCATTAAGAATTATGTAGCTTCAAAATAACATAATAATGTTTAATGAATTAACTAAAAATAGTTGACAAAATAAAAAAAATAGATAAAATAAAAAAATATAATAATTATATAGTTTAACGAATGAACCAAATAGAAAAGAAAGGAGGATATTATGGTTCGTGGAATGAATAGTGCAGAAATGCAGAAAAATAACAGAACACTTGTGTTTAAGCTTTTACAAGAACGCGGAATGATCACGCGAGCGGAAATAGCAGTGGAATTAAATCTTCAAAAAGCAACGATTACCAATATAATTAATGAATTTTTTGATATGGGAATTGTTGAAGGAGACGGAGATGGAGCTGTTGGAAGACGTGGAGAGAAATTAAGACTAAAAGTAGATAATATTTATACAATGTCTATAGGAATTACACGTAAGGACTTTCAGTTTGGGATTTTTGATTTAAGAGGACAGCAGTTAAAACATTGCAGATATCAATTTAAAAAAGAAGAATCTTTTAGAGAAGTTCTGGACAAAATGAAAGAAGAAGCTATTTCTCTGGTAGAGGAATATGGTGATAATCGCATTCTGGGAGTATGCCTTGCTGTACCAGGATTATTTATTAATCGTCCGGAAAGAGGCGAAGAAATTTTTATGGTTTCAGAGTTTGAAGAATTAAGCAATATAGATGTACATACAGAATTGGAAGAAGCTCTGGGTAGAAAGATACTAATTAAGCATGATGCAAAACTTTCCGCATATGCTGAATGGCATTGTGCGGAAGAAATAAAAGGAATAGACAGAGGGAGTCTGGCTATTGTACGTTCCAGAGGATATGGGATTGGATGCGGATTTGTTGTAAATGGCAATATTGTAAATGGTCATCTGGGGCTTGCCGGAGAGGCAGGATACATGGGAATCAATTTTAATAGACATAAAAAGGGAGAAGAAGGAAGAGGAACTCTGGAATACTCTGCAGGAGTTGAAAGCGTAGTACGTTATATGAAAGAACGTTTATACGAATTTCCGGAAAGTCCATTAAATGAAAACAGTAATTATATGGATGTGTTTGAAGCGTATAAACATGGTGATGAACTGGCAGACTGGGCTGTCAGTAAAGTTGCCTGGATGCTGGGATATGGAATAGCAAACATTATATATATTATTAATCCGGATTGCATTATTATTGGGCCAGATTATCCAGACACGGAAGATTTTATTAACAAAATACGTAGTGCAGTAAGGAATTTTGTACCGGAATTTGTGGAGCGTAACGCAATTATTCGTTATTCAAAAATAAACGAGGATTCTTTCATGCTGGGAGGATATTATTACACCCTTGAAACATTATGTAAACGGGAAAATATATTTGAACTTATTCGGACTGCGAAAGCATTACCGTGATATAAGTTATATAAAAGTAAAATGATGAAGGAGTAAGTAGGTTATGGAATGTAGTAAAAAAAGAGAACTGGATCTAATGGCAGCTAAAATTCGAAAAACTGCTTTGCAGACAATTCAAGCCGCTGGATCCGGGCATATTGGGGGATCTTTTTCAATCGCAGATATTTTATCTGTGCTATATTTTGAAAAAATGAATGTTGATCCGATGAGGCCAGATGATCCTGATAGAGATAGATTGGTATTATCTAAGGGACATTGCTCACCGGCTATGTATGCAACGCTGGCATTAAAGGGCTTTTTCTTAAAGGAGCATTTATCTACATTCCGAAAGTTGGACAGTGATCTTTCGGGTCATGTGGAAATCCATGTACCTGGTGTAGATATGTCTTCAGGATCTCTTGGACAGGGGCTTTCTGTTGCATTGGGAATGGCTATGTATGCAAAAGCCAGAAAGAAAAGATATCGGACTTTCTGTATTCTTGGAGACGGTGAAATCCAGGAAGGGCAGGTATGGGAAGCAGCAATGTGTGCCGGATTTTATAAGGTAGATAATCTGATTGCATTTGTAGATAACAATAAATTACAGTTGGATGGTTCACTTGAAGAAATTATGTCGTCTTATCCTATTGGTGATAAGTTCAGAGCTTTTGGATGGAATGTGCTGGAAGTGAATGGACATGATGTGGAACAGATTTCAGATGCAGTTGAATTTGCGTTTTCTATGAAAGGAAAGCCAACAGTTATCGTTGCAGATACAGTTAAGGGTAAAGGTGTAACTCTGTTTGAAAATAATGTTTATTTCATGGAAGTCAACCTAAAGCTGAAGAGTGGTCTGATTGTTATGCGCAATTGGATGCCAAGATCGCAGAATTGGAGGGG
>ENA-OQCW01000322-OQCW01000322.1-human-gut-metagenome-genome-assembly--contig:-NODE-322-length-32003-cov-5.068672_pt1 | contig 32003 bp, 28 predicted proteins | sample MGYA00242767_ERZ504593 | MGnify/ENA primary metagenome ERZ504593 (study PRJEB26092, sample SAMD00036307) | human gut metagenome | host: Homo sapiens | study: EMG produced TPA metagenomics assembly of... | reverse complement strand
GATATCCCAACGCAAGTTGTAAGACCCCTTGAAGACGACGAGGTAGATAGGACAGAGGTGGAAGTGCAGTAATGTATGGAGCTGACTGTTACTAATCGGTCGAGGGCATAACCAAGTGGTGATAGGAAAATGGATGGAGAGAGAAAAAACTTAGAAAAGTAGTTGACTGTATGTGATTTTGAAGGTACACCAAATAGAATGGCCCGGTGGCTCAGTTGGTTAGAGCGCCGCCCTGTCACGGCGGAGGTCGAGGGTTCGAGTCCCTTCCGGGTCGCTTGTATCGATTAGATACATTTATAGTATATGGGATCATAGCTCAGCTGGGAGAGCATCTGCCTTACAAGCAGAGGGTCATAGGTTCGAGCCCTATTGGTCCCATAATTCTAATAAAAGGCGTAAGATTTACATGCCGACATTAATTGAATATGCCGACATGGCTCAATTGGCAGAGCAGCTGATTTGTAATCAGCAGGTTATCGGTTCAAGTCCGATTGTCGGCTTTGTTAAAAAGCTAATCTTAGCATTTTAACTTATGGATGGATTCCCGAGTGGCCAAAGGGGGCAGACTGTAAATCTGTTGGCAACGCCTTCGAAGGTTCGAATCCTTCTCCATCCATTAGCTATTTAAAATAATAGCTAATTTTAATTTTATAATATCGCGGGGTGGAGCAGTCTGGAAGCTCGTCGGGCTCATAACCCGAAGGTCGTAGGTTCAAATCCTGCCCCCGCAATTTTTTATGCATGTCTGGTGCGTAAAATCAGCCCAGATAGCTCAGTCGGTAGAGCAGAGGACTGAAAATCCTCGTGTCGCTGGTTCGATTCCGGCTCTGGGCACTGTCAGATATAAAGCGACAAAAAACAGAATATGGAGCATTAGCTCAGTCGGTAGAGCACTTGACTTTTAATCAAGTTGTCCGGGGTTCGAATCCCCGATGCTTCACTTAGGACAATCACTTTGGTGGTTGTTTTTTATTATCTCACAAAAAAAGATACATTTTGTAAGGAAATAGGGCAAAATGAAACAAAATAAAAATTTCTCTTGCAAACTTCAGTTTAGCTATGTATAATAGTTTAAAATGCGTTGAGAACAGGAGGAATTTAATATGTCACAGAGAAAAGATATTCATAAGGTACTTATTATTGGATCAGGCCCTATTATCATTGGACAGGCGTGTGAATTTGACTATTCAGGAACACAGGCTTGTAAAGCACTTAGAAACCTTGGGTATGAAATTGTATTAGTGAATTCTAATCCGGCTACGATTATGACAGATCCGGATGTTGCTGACGTTACTTATATTGAACCACTAAATGTGGATAGAATCGAACAAATTATTAAAAAGGAAAGACCAGATGCTTTATTACCAAACCTTGGAGGGCAGTCAGGTCTTAATTTATGCTCGGAATTGGCACAGGCAGGAGTTTTAGAAAAATACAATGTCGAAGTTATCGGAGTTCAGGTAGATGCCATTGAACGTGGTGAAGATAGAATCGAATTTAAGAAAACTATGGACAGCCTTGGAATTGAGATGGCAAGAAGTGAAGTTGCATATTCTGTTGATGAAGCGCTTGCAATCGCAGATAAATTAGGTTACCCGGTTGTTCTTCGTCCGGCATATACGATGGGTGGAGCAGGCGGAGGTCTTGTATATAATGTAGAAGAACTGAAGACAGTCTGCGCTCGTGGTCTGCAAGCCAGCCTTGTAGGACAAGTTCTTGTAGAAGAATCCATTCTTGGATGGGAAGAGTTAGAATTAGAAGTTGTCCGTGATGCAAACAATAATATGATTACAGTATGTTTCATTGAGAATATTGATCCGCTTGGAGTACATACCGGAGATTCCTTCTGTGCAGCACCAATGCTTACTATTCCGGAAAATGTACAGAAACGTTTACAGGAGAAGTCTTATAAGATTGTTGAGGCAATCCAGGTAATTGGTGGAACTAATGTACAGTGGGCACATGATCCAAAGACAGATCGTGATATCGTAATTGAGATCAATCCGAGAACATCTCGTTCTTCTGCACTTGCTTCTAAAGCAACCGGATTCCCGATCGCTCTTGTTTCTGCAATGCTTGCTACAGGTATGACATTAGAAGATATTCCTTGTGGAAAATATGGAACATTAGATAAGTATGTTCCAGACGGGGATTATGTTGTAATTAAATTTGCACGTTGGGCTTTTGGAAAAATTCAAAGGTGTAGAAGATAAATTAGGAACACAGATGCGTGCAGTCGGTGAAGTAATGAGCATCGGTAAGACATACAAAGAAGCATTCCAGAAAGCAATCCGAAGCTTGGAGACAGGTCGCTATGGACTTGGACATGCAAAAGATTTTGATCAGAAATCAAAAGAAGAATTATTAAAAATGCTGATCACACCTACAAGTGAAAGACATTTTATTATGTATGAGGCACTGAGAAAAGGTGCTACTGTTGATGAAATTCATGAGATCACAAAAGTGAAGAAATATTTCATTGAGCAGATGAAAGAACTTGTGGAAGAGGAAGAAGCACTTCTGCAGCACAAAGGAACACTTCCATCAGACGAAGCACTTACTCAGGCAAAGAAAGACGGATTCTCAGATAAATACCTCAGCCAGATTTTGGAAATCAATGAAGACGAAGTAAGAGGAAGACGTCTTGCAATCGGAGTGGAAGAAAAATGGGAAGGTGTTCATGTAAGCGGAACAGAAGACAGCGCATACTACTACTCAACATATAATGGAGAAGACAAGAATCCAATCAGCACTGAGAAGCAGAAAATTATGATTCTCGGTGGCGGTCCAAACAGAATCGGACAGGGAATTGAATTCGATTATTGCTGTGTACATGCTTCACTGGCATTAAAACAGCTTGGATTTGAAACTATTATTGTAAACTGTAATCCAGAGACTGTTTCTACAGATTATGATACATCTGACAAACTGTACTTTGAACCATTGACACTGGAAGATGTTTTAAGCATTTATGAAAAAGAAAAACCGGTAGGAGTGATCGCACAGTTCGGAGGTCAGACACCACTGAACCTTGCAGCAGATCTGGAAAAGAATGGAGTAAAAATTCTTGGTACAGCTCCATCTGTAATTGATCTTGCAGAAGATAGAGATTTATTCCGTGCAATGATGGAAAAACTGGAAATTCCAATGCCGGAGTCAGGAATGGCAGTCAATGTAGAAGAAGCATTAGAGATCGCTGAAAAAATCGGATATCCGGTAATGGTACGTCCTTCTTATGTACTTGGAGGAAGAGGAATGGAAGTTGTTCATGATGCAGAGAGCATGGTTGGATACATGAAAGCTGCAGTAGGAGTAACACCGGACAGACCAATCTTGATCGACCGCTTCTTAGGACATGCAACAGAATGTGAAGCAGATGCAATCAGCGATGGAACACATGCATTTGTTCCGGCAGTTATGGAACACATTGAGCTTGCAGGTGTACATTCAGGAGACTCTGCATGTATCATTCCTTCTAAATATATTTCAGAAGAGAATGTAAAGACAATCAAAGAATACACTAGAAAAATCGCAGAAGAAATGCATGTGAAAGGACTTATGAACATGCAGTATGCGATCGAGAACGGAAAAGTATATGTATTAGAGGCAAATCCGAGAGCATCCAGAACAGTACCGCTTGTATCAAAAGTATGTAACATCAGAATGGTACCGCTTGCGATCGACATTGTGACATCTGAACTGACAGGAAGACCGTCACCGGTTCCGTCATTGAAAGAACAGGATATTCCTTACTATGGAGTAAAAGAAGCTGTATTCCCATTTAACATGTTCCAGGAAGTAGACCCTGTATTAGGACCAGAAATGCGTTCAACAGGTGAGGTTTTAGGACTTTCAAGATTCTACGGGGAAGCATATTATAAAGCACAGGAAGCTACACAGCTGAAAATCCCGATGGAAGGAACAGTTCTGATCACAGTCAATGACAGAGATAAAGCAGAAGTTGCTGATGTGGCAAGACAGTTTGCAGAGACAGGATTTAAAATTCTTGCTTCTAAGAATACTTACAAATTACTTCAGCAGGAAGGAATTGAGGCGGAACTTGTAAATAAAATGCAGGAAGGTCGTCCAAACATTCTTGATTTAATCATGAATGGAAAGATCGATCTGATTGTCAATACACCAATCGGAAAGAGCGAGAATGTAGATGACAGCTATTTAAGAAAAGCTGCAATTAAGAAAAAAGTTCCATATATCACAACAATGGCAGCTGCAAAAGCAACTGTAAGCGGTATTCAGTCAATGAAAAAACCGGGCTGCGGAGAAGTAAAATCTATTCAGGAATTACACAGCGAGATTACAGACAAAATGTAAAAAATTGTTGAAAAAGTAAATAGAAAAGTGAGTGAAATAAAAACTCCAGTGGATGATGTCGCGTACATAGATCCACTGGAGTTTTCTTCTGTAGAAAGCTATTTTTGGAAACGGAAATGGAATGTGGGAAATCTTGCTTAAAGATGAACACTTTGATACAATGAGAAAGAAATGCAGTCTGAAAAAGATGCAGTTTCAGGAACTAGAAGATAGAAAGTATAGAATAGAAAATATGAAGACACTTTATGATAGATTAGAAACGTATGGAAATAGTGATTTTTACGGGATGCATATGCCTGGACATAAGAGAAACCGGCAGCTGATTCCAAATCGGATTCCTTATGAATTGGATATTACGGAAATTGACGGATTTGATGATCTTCACCATGCAGATGGGATTATCAGGGAGGCGGAAGCGCGGGCAGCCAGGCTTTACAAAGCAGAGACCACCCATTTTCTTGTAAATGGAAGCACGGTTGGCATTCTGAGTGCGATTCTTGGTTCCACAAACAGAGGGGACAAGATTCTTGTAGCAAGAAACTGTCATAAGTCTGTTTATCATGCGATAGATCTAAATGAACTGGAACCGATGTACATTTATCCGTCGCATGTGGAATCGGGAATGAGTGGAGAAATTTCCGCAGAAGAAGTAAAAACTTTGTTGGAGAGGGAACCAGAGATCAGAGCAGTCATGATTGTCTCTCCAACATATGACGGTGTGGTTTCAGATGTTGAGAAGATTGCTGAGATCGTACATCAATACAGCATTCCGTTAATCGTGGATGAAGCGCATGGGGCACATTTTGGATTTCATCCGTATTTCCCGGAAAATGCAAACAGAAAAGGGGCAGATGTTGTTATCCACAGTGTACATAAGACCTTACCTGCTCTGACACAGACAGCGCTGCTTCATCTAAATGGTCCGATCGCAGACCGGAAGAAGATCGAGCGTTACCTTCATATATTGCAGTCCAGCAGTCCTTCCTACATTTTGATGGCGAGTATTGATGTGTGCATGGAATTTCTGGAGCAAAGCGGGGAACGGGAATTTGAAACGTATGTGCAGGCGCTGGAAAAAGTCAGAGAGAGACTGGGAAGACTATGTCACCTGAAATTAATCGAGACAGAACAGTATGACCGGTCGAAACTGGTAATCTCTGTTCAGAACAGTACATTGTCAAGCAGAGAGCTTTCAAAGATACTGAGAGAAAAATATCACCTGGAGATGGAGATGACAGCGGGGAACTATATTCTTGCCATGACTTCGGTTGGAGATACACGGGAAGGATTGGAACGGTTTGTAAGTGCATTAGAGGAAATTGATGCAGCATGTAAGGAATCAAAAGAGAAGCATTGTTTCGGTAGTCTTCCACGAACCAGATTGTGTTTGAAAAGTTCGGAAGCAGTTGAAAGAAAAAATGGAATCAGCATAGCATGGGAAGACAGTGTCGGGTTGATTTCTATGGAATATGCGTATCTGTATCCGCCGGGAATCCCATTGATCGTGCCCGGCGAAGAGGTGACTTGGGAAGTTATTTCCTATCTTGAACAATATAGAAAAAGGGGATTTTCAATCGAAGGGTTGACAGAGGAAGGAAGAATAAAGGTGTGCAGCGATGAGTAAGATTTTTTTATTTTATGGGCAAAAGTGCAGCAGGAAAAGATACTATTTTTCAGAAAATACAAAAGCTTCTGACGGATCTGCGGACGGTGGTAATCTATACGACGCGCCCGATCCGGGAAGGAGAAGAAGACGGTGTTGCGTATCATTTTGTAACGGAGGAAAGGATGCGAGAATTTGAAAGAGAGGGAAAGATCATCGAACTTCGGGCATACAATACGGTACACGGCATCTGGTATTATTTCACGGCAGATGACGGGCAATTTTCAGGAAATGAAAGTTGTGTGGCAATCGGGACACTGGAGTCTTTTGAAAAAATGCAGAATTATTTTGGAAAGGAAAATGTAATTCCAATTTATATACAGGTAGACGATGGAGTTCGATTAGAGAGAGCGCTTGAGAGGGAACGCACGCAGAAAGAACCAAAATATGCAGAACTTTGCAGACGGTTTCTTGCAGATGAGAAGGATTTTTCGGAAGAAAATTTAGAACGGCTTGGAATTGTGCAGCGTTTTGAAAATCTGGATATGGGAAAATGTACAAATGAAATTATGCTATATATTCAGAAAAATCTATGCTATAATAACAACAAAGAAACTGGCAGTATCTAATGCTTTCAACTAACAATTTACACACAAAGGACGTGATGATCATGGGCGGATTTAAAGATGTAATTGGACATAATGAGATTATTGAGTATATTCAGAATGCGGTGAAGATGGACAAAGTTTCCCATGCATATATTATGAACGGACAGAAAGGCTCCGGAAAGAAGATGCTTGCAGACTTATTTGCAAGGACACTTCAGTGCGAGGGAGAGGGAGTAGAACCTTGTGGAGAATGTCGTTCCTGTAAGCAGGCGGATGGAAATAATCAGCCAGATATTATCAAGGTGACACATGAAAAGCCGAATTCGATCAGTGTCGATGATATCCGCACACAGGTGAACAACGACATTTTGATCAAGCCGTACAGTAGTAAATATAAGATTTATATTATTCCAGAGGCGGATAAAATGACTGTGCAGGCACAGAATGCTCTTTTAAAAACAATAGAAGAGCCGCCGTCTTATGCAGTAATCTTTCTTCTGACAGAAAATGCAGAAGTGCTTTTACCGACGATCCGTTCCCGTTGTGTCATGTTAAAACTGAGGAATATCAAAGACAAGCTGATTAAGAAATATTTGATGGAAGAGATGGAGATTCCGGACTATAAAGCGGATATCTGCACTGCATTTGCACAGGGAAATATGGGACGTGCGATCATGCTGGCGACTTCCGAACATTTCAATGAGATCAAGGAAGAAGCGGTGCAGCTTTTAAAATATATTAATGATATGGAACTGTATGAGATTGTGGAGGCAATTAAGAGGATCAATAATTATAAGTTAGATATCACAGATTATCTCGACATTATCATGATCTGGTACAGGGATATTCTTCTCTACAAGGCGACAAAAGATGTAGATGGCGTTGTATTTGCTGACCAGCTGAATTATATCAAAGAACGGGCAAGTAAAAGTTCCTATGAAGGAATTGAGAAGATCTTAGACAGCATCGAGAAGGCGAAAGCACGTCTGAAGGCGAATGTAAACTTTGATCTTGTCATGGAACTGTTACTGCTGACAATAAAGGAGAACTAGAACAATGGCAAGAGTAATCGGGGTAAGATTTCGCACGGCAGGGAAGATTTATTTTTTTTCACCGGGGAAATTTGATGTCAAAAGAGGAAATCAGGTGATCGTAGAGACTGCAAGAGGAATTGAGTTTGGGAATGTAGTGACAGGACCGAAGGATGTTCCAGATGACCAGATCATGCAGCCGCTAAAGACGGTGATCCGTATCGCGACAGAAAGAAGACCGCCGAACGGAGAAAAATAGAGAAAAGAAAAGGAAGCATTTCAGATTTGTCTTGAGAAGATAAGAAAACATGGACTGGAGATGAAGCTGATCAATGCAGAATATACATTTGATAATAACAAAGTATTGTTTTATTTTACAGCCGATGGAAGAATTGACTTCCGGGAACTGGTAAAAGATCTTGCAGCAGTCTTCCGCACAAGAATTGAATTAAGACAGATCGGGGTCAGAGATGAGACAAAGATCCGCGGAGGTATTGGAGTCTGTGGAAGACCGCTCTGTTGTCACACCTACTTGTCAGAATTTGCACCGGTATCGATCAAGATGGCGAAAGAGCAGAATTTGTCTCTGAATCCGACAAAGATCTCCGGAGTATGCGGCAGGTTAATGTGCTGCCTGACAAATGAGCAGGAGACCTATGAAGAATTAAACAGTCACCTTCCTTCTGTAGGAGATACGGTCACGACTGTGGAAGGCCTGAAAGGGGAGGTTCATAGCCTGAGCGTGTTAAGACAGCTTGTGAAGGTGATCGTGAAGCTTGACAACGATGAGAAAGAGATCAGAGAATATAAAGTTTCTGAATTGAAATTTAAACCAAGAAGGAAGAAAAATGAAGTCAGACTCTCGAAAGAGCAGATGAGAGAGCTGGCTGCGCTTGAGAAAGGTACAGGAGAATCGAAGTTAGATGACAACTAATTTAAAGCAGGAAGAGAGATTAGATGATCTCCAGATTCATGGGTATGAAATCATCCAGCATCCGGGAAGATTCTGCTTTGGCATGGATGCAGTGCTCCTTTCTAATTTTGCTACAGTCAAAAAGGGAGAGAGCGCGCTGGATCTTGGAACAGGAACGGGAATCATTCCAATCCTTCTGGAAGCAAAGACAGAAGGGGAACATTTTACTGGGCTGGAGATCCAGAAAGAAAGTGCGGATATGGCGCAAAGAAGTGTGGCACACAATCATCTGGAGCAGAAGATAACGATTCAGACAGGCGATATCAAGGAGGCGGGCACGATATTTTCTCCCGCTTCTTTTGATGTGATCACAACAAATCCGCCTTACATGTTAGGAGAACATGGACTTAAGAATGAGGCTGATGCAAAGACGATTGCCCGTCATGAAGTGTTGTGTACACTGGATGATATTTTAAGGGAGAGTGCAAAACTTCTGAAATTTAAGGGAAGATTTTATATGGTACACAGACCGTTCCGATTGCCGGAAATTCTTACGAAAATGTCTATGCATGGAATTGAACCGAAGCGGATGCGGCTTGTGCACCCATATATCGATAAAGAACCGAATATGGTGCTGATTGAAGGATCAAGAGGTGGGAGACCGCGGATGAAGGTAGAGCCACCGTTAATCGTGTACAGAGAGCCTGGAGTTTATACAGAAGAATTGCTTCAGGGATACAGCATGAAATAGTAGACATAACGTTAGTGGCAGCAGGCTCGCTGAGAAAAAGGAAGAAGAAAGGAAAAGTGCCATGGCAGGTATTTTATATTTATGTGCAACACCGATCGGAAATCTGGAAGACATGACTTTCCGGGCGGTAAGAGTACTTGGCGAAGTGGATTTGATTGCTGCAGAAGATACGAGAAACAGTATTAAACTGCTCAATCATTTTGAAATCAAGACGCCGATGACGAGCTATCACGAATATAATAAAATTGAAAAAGGAAAGAAACTCGTACAGAAACTTTTGGAAGGACAGAATATTGCACTCATTACAGATGCGGGTACACCGGGAATTTCAGATCCGGGAGAAGAGCTTGTAAAAATGTGTTACGAAGCCGGAATCACAGTCACATCACTTCCGGGGGCAGCGGCATGTATTACGGCATTAACAATTTCCGGGCTTGCCACGAGAAGATTCGCATTTGAAGCATTTCTTCCGAGTGATAAGAAAGAGCGCCAGGAAGTCGTAAAGGAACTGGAACAAGAGACGAGAACTATCATTTTATATGAAGCTCCACACAGACTTGTGAAGACCTTAAAGGAGCTGGAGGGAGTACTTGGCAATAGAAGAATCACGGTGTGCCGGGAGTTGACAAAGAAGCATGAGACTGCATTTGTGACAACTTTAAGAGAGGCGATCGTCTATTACGAGGAAACGGATCCAAAGGGAGAGTGCGTGCTCGTAGTGGAAGGAAAGAGCAGAGAAGAGATACGAAAGGAAGCACAAAGTCAGTGGGAGCAGATGTCACTGGAAGACCATGTACAATATTATATGGATCAGGGAATCGATAAGAAGGAAGCGATGAAAAAGGTAGCAAAGGATCGCGGGATTTCCAAGAGAGATGTATATAACAGCCTGATTTAGAGGTGTTTTGAGCAACTTGTATACTAATTCCCAAAAAGTTTGTGCAAGTGGAGCATGGAACAAGATTTGATTTTCACTTATACTAATCATATCGAAAAACGAAATAAGATATGAATTGGAAAGTTTAGGAGGAAATGTAACAATGGCAAGTTTATCATTAAAACACATTAACAAAACATATCCAAATGGTTTTGAAGCTGTAAAAGACTTCAACCTTGAGATTGAAGATAAAGAATTTATCATCTTTGTAGGTCCTTCAGGATGTGGTAAATCTACAACACTTCGTATGATCGCAGGTCTGGAAGAAATCACATCCGGTGAATTGAAAATCGGAGACAAAGTGGTAAATGATGTAGAGCCAAAAGACAGAGATATTGCGATGGTATTCCAGAACTATGCTTTGTACCCACATATGACAGTATATGATAACATGGCATTCGGTCTGAAATTAAGAAAAGTTCCAAAAGATGAGATCGACAGAATGGTAAAAGAAGCTGCTAAGATTCTTGACCTTGAAAGCTTATTAGATCGTAAACCGAAGGCATTATCTGGTGGACAAAGACAGCGTGTTGCTATGGGACGTGCTATCGTTCGTAATCCAAAAGTATTCCTTATGGATGAGCCTTTATCAAACCTTGATGCAAAATTAAGAGGACAGATGCGTATTGAGATTTCTAAATTACACCAGAGATTAGGTACAACAATCATCTACGTTACTCATGACCAGACAGAGGCTATGACACTTGGAACAAGAATCGTAGTTATGAGTGCAGGTATCGTTCAGCAGGTAGATACACCACAGGTATTATATGATACACCATGTAACTTATTCGTTGCTGGATTCATCGGATCACCACAGATGAACTTCTTAGATGCAACATGTAAAGTAAATGGAAATAAAGTAGCTCTTGAAGTTGGAGGAGCAGCAATCGAACTTCCACCAGCAAAAGCGAAAAAATTAATCGAAGGCGGATATGACGGAAAGACAGTTGTACTTGGTATTCGTCCGGAAGATGTTCACGATGAGCCAATGTTCATTGCATCTTCTCCAAACACAGTTATCGAATCTAAGATTCGTGTATATGAAATGTTAGGTGCTGAAGTTTACTTATACTTTGACTATGCTGGATCAAGCATGACAGCAAGAGTTGACCCAAGAACAACAGCAAGAACAGGTGATACAGTGAAGTTTGCATTCGATGCAGAAAAGATTCATGTATTTGATAAAGAAACAGAGTGCACAATCACAAACTAATTTGTGTATAGAAAGAATCCAACGAATGGATGAGAAACTCTGAGAAAGTTGGAAGTGAGCGGAACTGCCACAGTATAGTAAGATGCTATGCTGTGGCAGTTTTTTTGTTCACAGAAGATTCGTTGTTCGATGCAGGCATGTAGATCACTGTTTTGTCAGATGAAAAATTAGATTTTACAGAGATTTAAAAAAGATTTTTTTGATAAAATCAAGATATCAGTTATAATGAAGAAGTTGTGCAAACAACCAATTTATAGGAAAAAGGTAAGGAAGCAAAACAAATGAATCGAAAATATTTATTAAGCAGGATCGCACAGGACTGTATTCCAACGGTGTTTTCACTTTTGATGTCCGGTCTTTATGGGGTGATGGATGGCTTGTTTGTCGGGCGTGCAGTTGGGGATGCAGGACTTGCGGCCATCAATATCGCATGGCCGATTGCAGCGGTGATCACTGCAGTGGGAATCGGAATTGGCAGTGGGGGAAGTGTGCTGTATTCCAATAGCAATGGGAAGGGAGAACAAGAGAGAGGAGAAGTGGTGTATCATCAGACCATCATACTTCTGTTTGCAGCAGCAATGGTATTACTTATTGTGCTTGGATTTACATATCCCGCTATTCTAAGTGCGCTAGGAGCAAAAGGGGATGTATACCAGAAAGCCGTAGAGTATATTCAGATTATTATTTTCGGCGCAGTCTTTCAGGTGATGGGAACCGGATTTATTCCAATGCTCCGGAATCGGAATCTTGCGTTTCAGGCGATGGTCAGCATGGCTGCCGGGATGGGAGTCAATGGGGTATTGAATTATCTGTTATTGTTTGTTGTAAAAATAGGAATCCGGGGAGCGGCAGTTGGGACAATTGCTGCACAGTTTGTTGTGTTGGTGATCAGTTCCTATCTTATTTATGGCAGGCAGAAAGTACATCTCAAGGTAGTGTGGCAACATAAGATGATCGGGGAAATTCTAAAAATAGGAATTTCCGCATTTGGATTGTCGCTTGCCCCGTCGATCGTGCTGCTTTTCACAAATTTACAGTGTCTGAAATATGGAGGAGATGCAGCAGTTGCGTGCTATGCGGTAATTTCCTACATTGTCTTCCCAGTGCAGTCTATGCTCATGGGAATTGGAGATGGCACACAACCATTGATGAGTTTTTACAGTGGAGCGAAAAAAATGGAAGAACTTCGTTTCGTGAAAAAAATCGCATCGATTGCAGTTGTAGGAATGGGTGCTGTTTTCTTTGTCATCGTGATTTTAGTATCAAAATATATTCCGGATGTTTTTGGAATGCAGATGGACTCCCAGGCTTATTTTGGAACCGGGATGGCAGTCAGTGCGGTTTCATTTTTGTTCACCGGACTGGCAAAGTTCCATATTTCTTATTTGAATGCGACACTTCAGGTGAAAAAAGCAATGCAGCTTATTTATGGTGAGACAATTGTCGTGGCACCATTTTTGATTTTTCTATTACCATATGTTTTCAAAATCAATGGTATCTGGTTATCACTTCCGGGGACACAGCTCATAATGCTCTTAATATTTAATGTATTCTTTACAAAAACAGGAAAGTAGATTTTATAAATGCCTTGTATAATGCGTTTCGGAAAGGAGAAAGTTATGAACCGAAAGAGCATTATGCAAAGGCTGAAACAGATGGGAGGAGTTTGGTTGTTTGTCATACCAGCCCTGATCCCGCTGATCGTTTTCTGGATTTATCCAATATTCAGGTCTTTATTTATCAGCTTTACCGATTGGGATTATATGAGTCCCACATACAATTTTGTGTTTTTTGACAACTTTAAATCTTTGTTCACCGATGAACGGTTCTATGAAGCACTGGGAAATACAATTCTATTTAGCGTGGGGACGATCATTCCGACAATTGTTGGGGGGTTTGCTGCTTGCCTTGCTGCTTCAGAAAAAATTTTAGAGGGAGCGGAATTTATAAATTTATTCTATTCTCTCCGTGGGTAACACCGACCGTAGCAGTTTCCATTGTGTGGACATGGATTTTTGAACCTCAAGTAGGAATGGCAAATACAGTCTTAAAATTTTTCCATTTGCCGGGCTTGCAGTGGATTCAAAGCTCAGATACAGCGATGCTGTCCGTAATACTGGTAACAGTTTGGAAGAGTCTTGGTTATGCAATGATCTTTTATTTATCAGCTCTGGAGAAAGTGCCAAAAGATCTGTATGAGGCGTGTGGACTGGATGGGGCAAAGAAATGGCAGAGGTTTCGTGATATTACAATTCCGTGCATTTCCCCAACTACGTTTTTCCTCATGATCATTACGATGGTCAATTCTCTTCAGGCATATGACCAGATTCAGATTCTGACACAGGGTGGACCGTCAGGAAGTACAAGAACTTTGCTGTACATGTATTATCAATTAGGGTTTGAGGAATTTAACATGGGAGAGGCGACTGCAGTTGCAATCGTGATTATTTTGATCACAGTACTGCTTTCCTGTGTGCAATTTACGGCATCGAAAAAATGGGTACATTATTAGAAAGGAACAGCATGGAAGGACAGAAACTATTAAATGGATATCAGACGGGACAACAGACCCGCAGACAAGGGGCAGTAATGTTCGGGCCGGGCAGAAAGATTATAAATAGTTTACTGCATCTGTTAAAAATGGCGGTACTGCTTTTGGCAAGTCTTGTGACGGCATTTCCATTTGTATGGATGATTATCAGTGCATTAAAAACGAAGGCGGAAATTATGGATGTCAGTGCTTTTCTGCCGGAGACTGCACAATGGCAGAATTTCTCGGAAGTTTTGTTTGAATCTCCAATGGTAAGATATATTGGCAACAGTTTATTTGTATCTGTATGTACAGTTGCAATTCAAGTTGTCACAGGAGCAATGATCGCATATGCGATTGTGTTTATGAGATTTCGAGGCAGAAAGATGTTGTTTGCTGTAATCATGGCAACATATATGCTTCCAACAGCAGCAACGTATGTTCCAAGTTATATCATTTTATCTAATTGGAACTTACTTAACACTTATACAGGACTGATCATATCAAATGCAGTCAGCATTTTTGGGATTTTCCTTTTGCGTCAGGCATTTATGCAAGTTCCGGCAGGTCTGGTGGAAGCAGCCAAAATCGATGGAGCAAATGCATGGAAAATCTTATGGAAAATCGTAACACCAATGACAAAATCATCATTTATTACATTTGGGCTGATGAGTTTTATCAGTAGTTACAATAATTATATGTGGCCTTCGCTGATCACGGATTCACCGGAGATGAGTCTTGTCTCACAGGGACTTCGCAGATATTTTATCGAAGGCGGAGCTTATGGAACTGAATGGCCGAAAGTAATGGCAGGAAGCACGATTATCGTTGTGCCGCTTTTAATCTTATTTATGTTTACACAGAAGTGGTTTATCAATGGAATCGGCGGCGACACAGGAATGAAAGGATAGGAAAATATATGAAATTAAAGAAAATCATGGCAATCGGGTTAATTTGTACAATGACAGCATCTGCATTTGCAGGATGTGGAGGAGCAAAAAAAGAGGAGACAGCAAAGACTGAGGATGGAAAAGTAAAGATTGATTTTTGGTATTCCGGAGGAAAGACTGCAGTTGGAGTTCTTGGAGATATGGTGGAAGAGTTTAATGCTTCACAGGATCAATATGAGATCAACAGCGTGACACAGGCAGACTATGATGAGACATATGAAAAACTGCAGGCAGGAATTGCAGGAAAAAAAGCTCCGGATATGGCACTTCTTGATGTAGATAAGGCGAGAAATCTTTCTAGAAAAGACTTGGTGGCAGATATTCAGCCATTTGTAGACGACGATAAGGCGTTTGAAAAAGAAGATTATATTGAGGTATTTTACAATCAGGGAATCGATGATGGAAAGTTGTTTGCATTCCCTGCATATGGAACTACTCAAGTCATGTATTACAATAAAGCTGCTTTTGAAGAAGCAGGTATCCAGGCAGAAGACATTAAGACATGGCAGGATTTGGAGGCAGCGGCAAAGAAAATGTCAAAAGGAGAGGAATTCTATGGATGGGAGCCGATGTGGGGATCTGGAAATATGATCGATGCGGCGCTCAGCAATGGAGCACAAATCTTCAGCGAGGACAAAACAGAAGTGCTGATCAACTCCGAAGAGTGGGTAGAAGTATGGGAAAGCTTCCGTAAGTGGATCCATGAAGATAAAACGATGAGAATCCATTCTGGCGGACAAGGATGGGAATACTGGTATAAAACAATTGATGATGTCCTGCAAAATAAGGCAGGAGGTTATACAGGATCTTCCGGAGATCAGGCAGACCTTGATTTTGATATTGTAGCTGCAATGGAGCAGCCGGGATGGGGAGACAATCCATCAGCGCCGGTTGCAGGAGCATTACAGCTTGTAATGTTGGAGGGATCTTCAGAAGAAGAAAAGCAAGGGGTATATGAATTTATGAAATTCTTTACTACGCCGGAAAATCAGGCAAAGTGGTCTATGGGAACAGGTTATGTTGCTGTGCGCAATTCCACACAGGAAGTAGAGGCATTTGAAGCATATACAAATGAACATCCACAGGCACTTGTTCCATTGCAGCAGGCAGCACATGCATCGATCATGCCGGAAGATCCAACCGGAGGAAAAGTAATGGATGCATTGCGTATTGCAGCAGATAAAGTAGAAATTGAAGGTATTTCCGCAAAAGAAGCATTGGATGAAGCGCAGAAGACCGCACAGAAAGCATTGGATAGTGTCAATAAATAAAACAAGCGAGGAGAAAAGTGTGAGAGAAAAAATTTCATTTGAGATAAACAAAAATACAGATGGGATTTTAGAGGCAGAGGTTCTGATTTCAGAACCTCTGGAAGTCCTTTCTATCATGTTAGATGTGGAACAAGTAGAAATGCTGATGGGATATCTGTTTCTTCAGGATGAAAGCGGAAAGACCCGATTCCAAAAATTACTAGGGTACAGTGAGAGAGTCATTCAGATTGGGCCATCTTCGGAATGTACGACCATCGGAGGTGTTCCGGGAAAAATTGGTCAGGGAAGTTGGAAACTGACACTTTGCATTTTTACCGAGGAGGTCCGGAAATATTTGGGGGCACAGACGATACCAGTTACCTTTGAGATCACCGGAGAAAAAAAGGAAATTAAGGAAAGCATTGGAGAAGAATGCTGGGTTTCCGAAGAACAAAAATGCCCTCTGTATTATGATCAATTTTCGTGGAATCAGAAATTTAATGGCGAAGAAAGGTGGTATAAAGGGGATTTCCATACGCATACGAGATTGTCAGATGGAAAAGAAACTGTTGCAAATGCAATGGAGAAGGCAAAGCAGATGCAAATGGATTTCTATGTACCGACGGAGCACAATGTGATTCATACGGGATGGAAGCATACAGAAGTGATGATTGTTCCGGGAGTTGAGGTGACTGCTGAAAAAGGGCACTGTAATCTTTTTGGAATTGACCGACTTCCGTCCAGAATCAAAGAAATCATCTGCAGACCGGCATCCGAACAGGCAGAAACATGGGTTACGGAGATTTTGCAGGAAGCAGCAGAAAGAGGATGGCTTGTGAGCATCAATCATCCGTTTTTACATGTTTGGAAATGGAAATTTCATTCGATTCCACTTCGTATGGTTCAGTTTCTGGAAATTGTAAACGATCCTACATATGAATATGCAAAGGAATCCAATGAGAAAGCAATCCGGTTTTTAGATTTGCTGTGGCAGGAAGGGTATCGAATCTACGGAATTGGGGGAAGTGATTCTCACAATCTGATCGAGGAGAGATATGACGGGGCTTTAGAGCCATCTGTGGCAGGAGATCCGGGAACGCATGTATTCAGTAAAGGGCTGACACCGACGAAACTGTTGCAAAATTTGAGAAAAGGACATATTTATGTGAGCAGATATTGCACACTGGAGGTAGAAATTACAGCCGATGGAGAAACCTATCTTCCGGGAGAACATATTCCTGTTGGAACAAAGGAAGCGGTGCGTATACAATATCAGGTGGTCATTCGTGGACTGGAAGAGTGCCCGGTTGTATATGCTGTGATCAACCGTGTCAGAATGGGGATGGAACTTACGGAGATAGAGAAGGGGGTCTATGAGGCGAAGACAGAGATTCTCTTTTCAGCAGGAGAATATGAATGGATGCGTCTGGATGTCCGAAAAGAAGATGGTACATTCTTAGGATATGTCAATCCAATTTACCATGGGGCAAAAACACCACAGTGCAAGACGTTTGGAGAGATGGTTCAGAAAGCATCCGGGATGATTTAGAGAGAAGAGGAAACAATGGATATAAAAGGAATTTTATTTGACAAAGATGGGACTTTGATAGAGTTTCATTCATTTTGGGTGCAGGCGGCAAAAAGAGTTGTACCAGAATTTTTAACTGAGAATCAGATATCGCCGGATCAGAAACATGCGGATGTAGTAATGGAGGCAATGGGAGTTTTCGGGGATGATATAGATCCCAATGGTGCACTTGCTTATAAATCCAATAAAGAAATTGCAGAGGAAATTACAGAGGCACTTGCAAGTAAGGGTATTTACATAGACAGCAGGAAGGCACAGGAGCAGATTGTCAGGTTGTTTGAAAAAATTGCAACAGACAGCCAGATGCAGTTTCAGACATTTACAGATCTTCCAGAATTATTTCAGCAGCTAAGGAAAAGACAAATTCGTATCGGTATTGCCACAACAGATACGATTGCTTCTACAAGACATTGTCTGAGAAAATTGCAGATTGAAGACTTGATCGATTATGTTGGAGCCGATGATGGGGTAGCAAGACCAAAGCCGGATCCGGATATGTTTGAAACATTCTGTAAAGCATATGGGCTTGAACCAGAAGAAGTTGCAGTAGTCGGAGATACTTATAATGATATGAGATTTGCGAAAAATTGTAAGGGGAAGGCAGTTGGAGTGTTGAGCGGTGTCAGTAGGAAGGAAGATTTTCAGGATTTGGCAGATGTTGTATTGCCTTCCGTAGCAGATATTTTTTCTATTTTGGATCAAGGAGAAGAGAAAGAGGAGTGTAGTGAATGGCAGAGATCACTTTAAATCATGTATATAAAAAATATGAAGGCGGTGTGACGGCTGTTCAGGACTTTACACTGGAGATTCCGGATAAAGAATTTGTAATCTTTGTAGGACCTTCCGGATGTGGAAAATCGACAACGTTACGGATGATCGCCGGATTGGAATCTATTTCGGAGGGGGAACTTCTGATTGATGGTGAGCGAATGAACGAGGTGGAGTCCTGCAATCGGAATATTGCAATGGTATTTCAAAGCTATGCATTGTATCCTCACATGACCGTATTCGAAAATATTGCTTACAGTATGAAGTTAAAGAAAGTTCCGAAAAAAGAGATCAAAGAACGGGTACACGAGGTAGCACAGATTTTGAAGATTGAAGAGATTCTGGATAGAAAACCGGGACAGCTTTCAGGAGGACAGAAGCAGAGAGTGGCAATGGGACGTGCGATCGTCAGACATCCGAAAGTGTTTCTGATGGATGAGCCGTTGTCCAATCTCGATGCAAAACTCCGTACACAGATGCGGATTGAGATCATGAGACTTTACAAGGAACTTCAGACTACGTTCATTTATGTGACCCATGACCAGACAGAGGCGATGACACTCGGAACACGCATTGTCGTGATGAAAGATGGGATCATCCAGCAGGTAGATACACCGCAACGGCTGTATGATTTCCCTGCAAATAGATTTGTTGCCGGATTTATCGGATCACCACAGATGAATTTTATTTCGGGAATATGCCGTGTGAAGAAAACGGGTGTCTTTTTGGAAACTGCAGATTGTGAAGTGCAGATTATAGATGGAAGAAAAGAGCGGCTAAGAAATGAAGGGTATGATGGCAAGCAAGTGACGATGGGAGTGAGGCCAGAGCATGTGAAAGTATGGAGTCCAGAAGAATCCGAAGTGAGTGATCTGGTGTTGCAGTCACAGGTGAGTGTCTATGAAATGCTGGGAGCAGAGACTTATCTTTATTTTACTTACGAAGGGCAGCAAGTGTCTGCGAGAGTGAAAGCAGATACGAAGATCCGAAAAGAGGATAAGGTATTTTTGGGATTTGATACAAAAGATATGATCCTGTTTGATTTTGAAACGGAAGAAGCAATTTATTAGAAGAGACAATAATCTGAAAGAAATAAATTTTTTATGAAAGTGAAATAAATAGTTGACAATGTGAATCAGATTGTCGTATAGTAACCATAATGAATAAAAGGGAGTAGCTAGCGTTACCCAACGTTTACGATGACGTCAGGACGATGAAAATTCATCCGTATCGTAATTAAATGGCGAGACTTTTATTGCATATAACAAACATATGCAATAAGAAGGCTCGTCATTTTTTATTGCACAGTTATAAGATCTTTTTCTTTGATGTTGAAATGTTTTTACAGATTCTGGCATAATAAAGACAAGATCATATAGCAGCAGGAGGCGTTGGAAGAACCTATGGTGACAGATAGAAACTTCTTCATTGCAGGATAGGAGGGTGAAACATGGACAAATTTTATCAATTGTCGAAAGAAGAGACAAGAAAAAAGGTAAACGGCCAGCAGGAGCCGCTTACAGACCAGCAGGTCATGGAACACCAGGAAAAATATGGAAAGAATGAGCTGGTGGAAGGAAAGAAAAAGAGCACGTTTCAGATTTTCCTGGAACAGTATAAAGATTTCCTTGTAATCATTCTGATCGCAGCAGCGATTGTATCTGGATTCCTCGGGGATGCAGAGAGTGCGATCGTTATTTTAGTCGTAATCACGATGAATGCGATTCTCGGAACTGTGCAGACGGTCAAGGCAGAACAGTCATTAAACAGTTTAAAGAAATTATCAGGTCCGACAGCGAAGGTACTTCGTAATGGAAATGTGATCCAGATTCCTTCGGTAGAATTAACCGTTGGTGATGAAGTTATGCTGGAAGCCGGAGACTATGTGCCGGCAGACGGACGTATTCTTCAGAATGCAAGCTTGAAAATTGACGAGAGCGCCCTTACAGGTGAAAGTCTTGGTGTAGAAAAGTCAGATGAAGTGATTTCTGGAGAAGTTCCACTTGGAGACCAGACAAACATGGTATTCTCAGGAAGCTTTGTCACTTACGGAAGAGGTTCTTTCCTTGTAACCGGAATCGGTATGGAGACGGAGGTTGGTAAGATCGCAACATTGTTGAAAACAACTTCTGAGAAACGTACTCCACTTCAGATTAACTTAGATCAGTTTGGACAGAAATTATCTATCATTATTTTAATTTTCTGTGGTATTTTATTTGGAATCAATGTATTCCGCGGAGATTCTATCGGAGATGCATTCCTCTTTGCAGTTGCCCTTGCAGTAGCGGCAATCCCAGAGGCATTAAGCTCTATCGTGACGATCGTTCTTTCCTTTGGTACACAGAAGATGGCAAAAGAACATGCGATCATCCGTAAGCTTCAGGCTGTAGAAGGACTTGGAAGTGTATCTATCATCTGTTCGGATAAGACAGGTACTCTGACACAGAATAAGATGACAGTAGAAGATTATTATGTAAACGAAAAGAGAATTCCGGCAGCCGAGATCGATATTCAGAAGAAAGAGCAAAGACAGCTGTTGGATTACAGTATTCTCTGTAATGACTCTACAAACGTAGATGGTATGGAAATCGGTGACCCGACAGAGACAGCTCTGATCAATATCGGAACAAGACTTGGAGTAGGGACAATGGATGTCAGAGAAGCCTATCCGAGAAAGACAGAGATTCCGTTTGACAGTGACAGAAAATTAATGTCCACTGTCAATGAGATGGACGGAGAGCGTGTCATGATCACAAAGGGTGCAGTAGATGTACTCTTAAACCGTATGGCTTATATTCAAAAGGGAGATGGTGTCTGCCCGATCACAGATGCTGACAAAGCAGCGATCGAAGCACAGAACCAGGAATTTTCAAGAGGCGGACTTCGTGTGCTTGCATTTGCATATAAGAAGATGGAAGATGAAAGAGATCTTTGCCTGGAAGATGAAAACGATCTGATCTTCCTTGGTCTGATCTCTATGATGGATCCGCCGCGAGTAGAATCTGCAGATGCGGTTGCAGAATGTATCCGCGCAGGAATCAAGCCAATTATGATCACAGGTGACCACAAGGTGACAGCGGCAGCGATCGCTAAGAGAATTGGTATTTTAAAAGACGAATCAGAGGCATGTGAAGGTGCGGAGATTGATAATTTATCGGATGAAGAGTTAAAAGATTTTGTAGAGCATGTGTCAGTATATGCACGAGTTTCACCGGAACATAAAATCCGTATTGTGCGCGCATGGCAGGAAAAAGGAAATATCGTATCTATGACAGGTGACGGTGTCAACGATGCCCCTGCATTAAAGCAGGCGGATATTGGTGTTGCAATGGGAATCACAGGAAGTGAAGTTTCCAAAGATGCAGCATCTATGGTACTGACAGACGATAACTTTGCAACAATTATTAAGGCAGTAGAAAATGGACGTAATGTCTATAAAAATATCAAAGGTTCCATCCAGTTCCTGTTATCCGGTAACTTTGGTGCAATCCTTGCGGTATTGTATGCATCTATCGCAGGTCTTCCGGTTCCATTTGCACCGGTACACTTATTGTTTATCAACTTGCTGACAGATAGCCTTCCGGCAATTGCACTTGGTCTGGAACCACATACAAAAGATGTCATGAATGAAAAACCTCGTCCGATGAACGAATCTATTCTGACAAAAGATTTCCTGATTAAGATTGCAACAGAAGGTCTTTCTATCGGTGTAACAACAATGATCGCATTTTTAATTGGATTCAAGGGTGGCGATGCAGTGCTTGCAAGTACAATGGCATTTGGTACTCTTTGTACAGCAAGACTTGTTCATGGATTTAACTGTAAATCAGACAGACCGGTTCTCTTTAAGAAAAAAATGTGGAACAATATTTATCTGATCGGGGCATTCCTTCTCGGATTAGTATTGATTACAAGTGTACTGATGATTCCGGCACTGCACTCTGTATTTAAAGTATCTACATTGACCATCCAGCAGTTACTGATCGTATATGGTCTTGCAGCTGCAAACCTTCCGATCATTCAGTTATTAAAATGCTTCCGTAAGAAATAGAAGGGGGTTCAATGAACTTAAATAACGAATCAATCAAAAAAATCCGCGGACTGATCCTTTTCACAGCGTTGATCGTGATCGGTCTGTGGAAGTATGAAATTGTTCTGGATGCGGTTCATTTTTTGTTTAGCATTGCTTTTCCATTTATTTTGGGAGGTGCGATCGCATTCATACTAAATGTTCCGATGAATTTTATGGAGAAAGTATTTTTCTCCAATCAATGGGCAAAGAATAACAAGATTGTGCAGAAAATCAAGAAACCGTGTAGTTTAGTCTTGTCGATTATGCTTGTACTTGGTATTATCTTTGTTGTAATCTTCGTTGTATTTCCGCAACTAGGAAAAACAATTTTAATGCTGGGAGAAAGCATTCAGGTATTTATACCGAAGCTTGAGCTGTGGGCAGAAGATTTATTTCAAAATAATACGGGAATCATCGAGTGGATTGAGACGATGGAGTTTGACTGGGATAAGATGATCCAAGGCGGAATTGATTTTCTCAGAAATGGAGCAGGAAGTGTCTTAAATACAACTTTTGCAGCGGCAAAAAGTATTGTCAGTGGATTGACAACATTCTTTATTTCAGCGGTATTTGCATGTTATATCCTACTTCAGAAAAAGAAGCTGACAGTTCAGATCCAGAAGGTGCTGTATGCATTTTTGCCGGAGAAAAAGGTTAGTACTGTTCTTGATATTTGTTCACTGACTTACCGGACATTTTCCAATTTCCTTACCGGGCAGTGTATGGAAGCGGTTATTTTAGGAATAATGTTCTTTATCAGCATGAGTATTCTGAGAATGCCATATGCACTGTTGATCGGTGTGTTAATCGCATTTACAGCTTTGATCCCGATTTTTGGGGCGTTTATCGGATGTGTGATCGGTACATTTCTAATTCTGATGGTCAACCCAATGCAGGCGATCGGTTTTATAGTCTTATTCTTAGTCTTACAGCAGGTGGAGGGAAATCTGATCTATCCGCACGTTGTTGGAGGATCTGTAGGCCTTCCTTCCATGTGGGTGCTTGTTGCAGTCAGTCTTGGAGGAAGTCTGATGGGACTTGTAGGAATGCTGATCTTTATCCCGATGGTTTCTGTGATCTATACATTGTTCAGAGGATATGTGTATGAGAGATTGAGAAAGAAAAATATCACAGTGTTCGAGAAGAAAGAGGAAAAGGAACATGGAACAGAGACAGAAGAATAAGGAATTTGAAATAAAAGTCAACGGAGACAGCGCAATTATTTTGCGCTGTTTTTCGTATGGAGAGAGTGCGGTGATTCCGCGGGAAATTGATGGATACAGGGTGACGGAGATTGCACCGTATGCATTTTCGTCACATATGGACCATCCGCCGGAGGAGGAAACCGGGCAGGATGCGTTGTGTGGAGAACGGTTGGAGGAAATTGTTTTGCCGGATACGATCGAGAAAATCGGTCGGTATGCGTTTTATAATTGTAGAAATTTAAAACGATTGAAGTTTTCTACAGATATTCGAGATATTGGGGCAGGGGCATTTACCGGATGTCATCAGATTGAAAAAATGGATGTGACGGTGGTTCCCGAAAAAAGGTCGTGCTTCCGGGAACTGCTCATTGAGATCGGAGAGGAACAAGAAGTCATGTATCACTGCCCGGATGGAGATGCAAAGCTGATCTTTCCGGAATATTTTGAGGAGGCAGTGGAAAATACTCCGGCGAGGATCCTCGTCACAAAGACGCACGGAAGTGGGATGTGGTATCGAAATTGTATCGTGAAGAATGAATTGCAATTTGACCAGTATGATAAGCGGTTTGCGTGGGCGGTGGAAAATGAGCAGGAAGAAGTTGTGGTGGCACTTGCATTTACACGACTTTTGTATCCGTACCGGCTTGCGGAGGATGCAAAGGAACAGTATGAGGGGTACTTAAAATCTCATGTGGAAAATGTGTCAGAGTATCTTTTGAAGAAAAAAGATATGAAACTTCTCACATATTATGTGGAACATTGTATTGACAATGTGGATAACCTTCGTGTATTAATAGACATGGTGGGGATAACCGGGGAGGCATCGATGATGAGCTATCTGATGGATCAGTATCATCAGAGATTTGCTGTAACAGAGAAAAAGAAGAAGTTTGAATTATAGAAGGAAGAAAGATAAGAAAAGCAATGATAAAAAGAGAGGAGGAAGCGATGAATATTATACAGAAACAGCAGCAAAGAGAACTGGAAAAGATTGAGATCTGCATGGATATTTGGAAGCAGGCGAGAAATGAACTGTATTTGTCGATGCGATTTCTTGATGTGTCTTTGAGTCGATTTTTCTTTTTGCCGGAGACGAATATAGCAGGGATGGGGACAGATGGATTTGGCATTTATTTTTATCCGGATGCATTGATCTACCTGTATAAAAAAGGATCGGATCTATATTAATCGAGCCTATCTTCATATAGTATTTCATTGTCTGTTTGGACATTTGACGATTCCGAAAACTGTAGATACCGCTTTGTGGGATCTTGCGGCAGATATTGCGGTGGAGTCGATCATTGACGGACTTTCTGTACGCGCAGTCAGAAGATATGTTTCGCCATATCGGAAAAAAGTGTATCAGAGTCTGCGGGAAAAGATGAAGGTGCTGACAGTCGCAGGAATTTATCAAGTGTTGGAAGAAAAAGAGGCGGGAAGAGAAGAAGATACATGGATTGGAGAAGCTGATTTTGAAAAACTGCGAGGAGAGTTTTTTGTGGATGATCATCAGCTTTGGAATCAGGAAATTCCGCCGCAGAAAATGATGGAACGGCAGAAAGAGTGGAAAGAGGAAAACGAGAAGCTTCAGACGAAAATGGAGACGTTTGCAAAAGAAGCATCAGAAGATGCAGAGGCACTTGCAGAGCAGGTGCGCGTAGAAAATCGGACACGATATGATTATAAAAAATTTTTGAGAAAATTTTCAGTACTAAAAGAGGAAATACAGGTAGATCCAGATACCTTTGATTATATATTTTATCACTATGGAATGGAGATGTTCGGAAATGTACCATTGATCGAACCGCAGGAGACGAAGGAAGTGCATAAAGTTGAGGACTTTGTCATTGCCGTTGATACATCGATGTCGTGCAAAGAAGAGCTGATCCGAAAATTTTTAGAGCAGACATACCGTGTGTTAAGTGAGTCGGAGAGCTTTTTCAGAAAAATCTGTGTGCATATCATCCAGTGTGATGATAAAGTACAGTCAGATGTAGTGATCCATAATCAGGAAGAGATGGAACACTATATGGAGCAGTTTGAGATACATGGATTTGGCGGCACTGATTTTCGCCCTGTGTTCGGTTATGTCAATGAGTTAATTGCAAAGAAAGCGTTTCGAAGACTCCGTGGTCTGATTTATTTTACAGATGGATATGGAACATTTCCGGCGAAAAAGCCGTTGTATGAAACTGCGTTCGTATTTTTAAAAGAGGATTACAGTGATGTGGACGTGCCGGCGTGGGCGATGAAACTGATACTGGAGCCAGAACAATTAAGAAGAACAGAAGGTGAGATGGAATATGGATATTAAGAGAGCAAAGGAAGAAATCAAAGATTCAATCGAAGCATATTTGCTGAAAGATGCATATGGAGAATATGAGATCCCGGTGATGAGACAGCGACCGATATTTCTTTTAGGAGCACCGGGAATCGGAAAAACACAGATTATGGAACAGGTTGCGAGAGAATGTGGAATCGGGCTTGTGGCGTATACAATTACGCACCATACAAGACAGAGTGCGATTGGATTACCGCTGATCTCAAAAAATGAGTATGGGGGAAAAGCGTATTCGGTTACAGAATATACAATGAGTGAGATCATTGCATCGGTGTATAAAAAGATAGAAGAAACAGGGCTTTCAGAAGGAATTTTATTTATCGATGAGATCAACTGTGTGTCGGAGACACTTGCTCCGGCAATGCTTCAGTTTCTGCAGTATAAGACGTTTGGAAATCATGAAGTACCAAAAGGCTGGGTGATTGTGGCAGCGGGGAATCCGCCGGAGTATAACAAGTCCGTCAGAGAATTTGATGTGGTGACGATGGACCGCGTGAAGAAAATCGAGGTGGAAGCAGATTTTTCGGTTTGGAAAGAGTATGCTTACCATCAGGGGATTCACCCGGCAGTGATTTCTTATCTGACAAACAGACAAAATTATTTTTACAAGATGGAACATACAGTAGATGGCTCCTTCTTCGCAACACCAAGAGGATGGGAAGATCTGTCAAGGCTGATCCAAGTGTATGAAAAACTGGGGAAAAAAGTAGACAGAGATGTGGTCGGTTCCTATATTCAGTTTCCGGAGATTGCAAAGGATTTTGCAAATTATCTGGAGCTGTATTACCGCTATGAGGCAGATTATCAGGTTGAACAGGTGATGGAAGGAAAGATTCCGGAAATCTTGTTGAAAAAGATTTCCCATGCATCTTTTGATGAAAAGCTAAGTGTGATCAGCCTGCTCCTTGCGCGTGTCACAGAAGTTTTCCGCAAAGTATTTGGGCAGGAAGCTTATGTTTCTATGCTGTTTGAGAAGTTAAAACAATACAAAGATGTGCTTGGTCAGAAAAAGGAAGCAGTGGAGGCATTCCGGGAAATTTTAGAAGAAACTTGTGAGGAACAGAAGGAAAAAGAACGGGCAAAACTACTCACAAAAACGGAAAAGATTGTTTATCGAAAAGGGATCGAGAAATTGGAACTGTATCTGAAGGTATTGGAGGAGGAGCAGATTTCTGATGGAGAGAATGCATTTGAGAAAATCCGCGGACTTTTTGCAGAAGAGCGTGGCGCTTATGAAAAGCTGGAGGAATCAGCGGGACAGAAACTGGAGTATGCATTTGACTTTATGGAGATTGCCTTTGGAGCCAGTCAGGAAATGACAATCTTTATCACGGAACTAAATATGAATGCTTACAGTGTAAAATTCCTTCAGGAATACCAGTGCGATAGATATTATCAATACAACAAGCAGCTTGTGTTTGATGAGACTGACAGAAATATCCGGAACCGGATCGAGCGGGTGGAGATGCCGCTTTAGAGAATATAAGAGTTCCCCGGGACATAGAGTATATTTATAAAATAAATATGGGGGAGAAAAAGTTGTTAAATGATCTTTGGGCAGGAATGATACTTGTAGGAATTATCTATGGAGCGTTGACAGGGAGGATGGCAGATGTCACGAATGCGGCGCTGGACTCTTCCAAGGAAGCAGTGACACTTTGTATTACAATGCTTGGAGTAATGTCTTTTTGGGTAGGGCTTATGGAAATTGCACAGCGGTCAGGGCTGATCGCTGCAGCATCGCGAAAACTACAGCCTGTGGTACATTTTCTGTTTCCAGACGTGCCAGAAGGACACGAAGCAAATAGACATATTACAACAAATATCATTGCAAACATCCTGGGGCTTGGATGGGCAGCAACGCCGGCAGGACTGATGGCGATGAAGAGTCTTCAGGAAGTCAATCCAAACAAGGACAAAAGCATTGCGAGCAGAGATATGTGTACGTTTTTGATTTTAAATATTTCTTCTTTGCAGCTCATTCCAATCAATATCATTGCCTATCGGAGTCAGTATGGAAGTGTAAATCCGGCAGGGATTGTCGGGGCGGGGATTGTGGCGACGCTGGTCAGTACGGTAGTCGGAGTAGCATTTGCAATGGCGATGAGGAAAAGGAAGCGCGTGTAGGAAAAGAGATTTTGTCATCCTGGTGTGTTTTTTGAAATACCAAAACATATTTTAGACTTGATTTTTTGTAATACATATATTATGATTATTGTAATACAAAAAAGGAGATGAGATTATGGGAAAACCAGGAAGACCAAAGGGGAGTGACAATAAGGAGAAGATCTGTTCTCTGCGCCTGGATGAACAGACGTTAAAGCGCCTGAATGCTTACTGTGAGCGCCTGAAAGTGGCAAAGTCAGAGGTGATCCGGGAGGCAATCGAGCGGATTTTGGAGGAAGATCAGTATAAATAGTTTTCCGTTTTCATAAGATGATAAGAGCCTATTTATGAAAACGGAGGAGTAGATGAAGTTCTTACTATATCTGAGTGATTTTATCGTACCTTTTGTGATTTTCTATATCGTCGGTTTTGGAATTTTGATGAAGACAAAAGTCTATGAGCATTTTATAAAGGGTGCGAGAAAGGGATTTTTTACTGTTATTAAGATTATGCCTACATTGATCGGGCTGATGGTTGCGGTAGGAGTATTGAGAGCTTCTGGATTTTTAGATTTTTTTGCAGAAGTGGTCAGCAGGTTTGTGGTACATATCGGATTTCCGGTACAGCTCGTACCGCTTACGATCGTCAGGATGTTTTCTTCCTCAGCAGCTACAGGGCTGGTACTGGACATCTTTAAGGAATATGGAACAGATTCGTACATTGGGCTTGTGGCCTCTATCATGATGAGCTGCACGGAGACAATCTTTTATACGATGTCTGTGTATTTTATGACAGCAAATATCAAAAAGACGAGATACACACTGGCGGGAGCGCTTTTGGCGACATTTGCAGGAATTGCAGTAAGTGTACTGCTTGCATCGGGGATGTATGCCGGGTAATGATTTTCTGACAGACGGAACCAGAGAGCAGGAAAGCTCTCCGGTTCCGTAAGGAAATTCTCGTAGAATTCAGTGTATTTTGTTATCGGATATATCGTAAAATTCAGTGTTTTCGTTATGTGGAACTATCAGCTTCTGATGCGGCATAGATACCGGAACATAGAAGGATGAGAAGTGTGCAGATAGATTAGTTTATCTGTGGTATTGTCAAAAGGGTGCGTAAGGAAAGAATACAGATGACAGTGAAAAGCGTTTTGCCATTTGACTGCATTCTCTTTAAACTGCGAGGATCGTGTATGATAATTGGGGGATTCGTTGACGGAAGGAAAGAGGAAAGAAATCGTAAGTTTGCGAATCGTAAGCTCGCATTCGGAATAACCTGCTTCCAGTAAGCCGTGAATGAATCTTTGCAGCATGAATGTATCCGCGAAGGTAACAGATACTTTTAATTGAGAGTCTGCGGAAACAGGACATCGTCCAATTTGGAATCCGCTTAGTCGCCAGTGTCGTTTGCTGAGCTGAAAAGTGGACAGGTCTTCTTCCAGAAGCTCTAAGGAAAGAGGAAGAAATTCAGATTCTGCTATACTAAAAAATCGGGTTGTAGTTCTGTTTTGGGGAGAGACAATGTGGTCAGCACAATATAGTCCGATCTCTCCGCCAAAATAGATTCCATATTGACCTTTTTTCAACTTGATCAGACATGTTTTTTCGTTATAGTCAAAGTAGATCAGAAGAGCATCCTGAAGAGAAACATCGCGGATGGCAGTATCAGCAGGACGGCGGCAGGTTTTTGGGAGCCACGCGTCCTCTCGATAGGTAAAGAGATCATGTAGAGGCAGATAGGACAAATCATATGGAAGGAGCAAGTTCTGCAAAAGAGCCGATTTCTTTTCAGAGGGCATTCTTTGGATCTGAAGAATCAGCTTTTTCCTTTTGTGATAATTCAAAAGGAAGAGAAGAAAGAGCAGCAATAGGAATACTGGTAAGAAAGACATAAAAACCTCCTTGGAAATATCTTATTGTATTGTATGCCACAGAGGAGTCGGATGTGTGACAGGGCAGCTTATCTATCAACCGCATATTTAGAAACAATATCAAATGGGGCAGGTCCGACATCGAGAACTGCACGGTGAAAGTTTTTCTGGGAGAATTCATCTCCGTCTATTTTCATCGCTTTCTTTTTCAATTCCATAAATTCAAGATAGCCAACATAATATTTCAAGTAATTTCCCGGATCAGATAGGATCAAATTATATATTTCCTGGATAGCATCGGTATCTTTGATTCCATAATCAGAGAAAAAGCGTACAGTATCGGGTACCGACCATCCATCGTAATGGATTCCAATATCTGCGGCAGCATAGAGTCCAAGTGTCAGAGAACCATTTTTTTGAAACAGCGCAGCCTGGTCTTTTGGCAGCGGACTCAGATAGTAGGAGCACATCTCGGCATAAGTTGCCCATCCTTCCACATAACCGCTAAAATTAAAAATGCTGCGGAGAGGTTCTGTATTTTTTTCAGCAAAATAAGTTGTTTGATATAAGTGTCCGGGATAGCCTTCGTGTGCAAGTGTCGTAAATAGTTTTAGGGTATCGACATTGCGGGATTGGTTGATGTAGATTACATTTTCTGACTGGTCGTCAATGGCGGGAATCATATAAAATGCAGGGCTCAGATAAGGTTCCATAGCATTGGGAACATATTTCACTTGAGCAGTTACGTCCGGAGGAGCAGGAAAGGCAGCAGAAGATTTTTGTTCCAGCAATGTCAAAATCTGTTCTGGCTGATTCCGGTCAATCTGGTTTTGCAGAAAAATATCTGACTTGTCTGGAGGTGCTTCGGCAGAGACAGGACGCGAGGCAAGTTCAGGATCTTTGGACAACAATGTCTGAATAGACAAAAGATCAGAGGAAATCTGGTCATGGATTAATTTTTTTATTTCCGATACCGATCGAGGTGAGCCGGTATCTCTTTCTACGACATAGCTATAGTATTCTTTTCCATTCGGAAAATAACAGACTCCCTTTTTATTTTTTCCACTGCCGCGCAGTTCTAGAAGGGCATCGATCAGTGACTCATAAGCTGGAACGACAGCATTTGCAATCATTTCTTGATTTTTCTTTTGATAATTCCTTTTTACAGTAGAAGAAAGTCCAGGTATCTTGGAAAGCCGTTCATTAAAAGTTGTGAGCAGATAATTGGAATCTTTCATGTCGACAAAGGAACTACATTGGTCGACCACAGCATCTACGGTGCTGTCCGGGATAAATAGACCACTATCTGCCTTCTCCTTTTCGAAGGAGATCAGAGAGTTGAAGTAATCCGGGGTACAGGATAAGAGTGAGAGATATGTATCGACATCTTTTATATCATGAAATGGATATTCCGCTAATAGCACCGGGAGCTGTGCCTGAATTCCGGTAATCTCTCCTAATGGTTCCTCGTATAAGAGATAGGGAGCGCCTTTTTGGGCAGTCTGCAAATAAGATTCGAGAATATCGTAGGTGAGTTTATTTTCGTCTGTGAGATCTTCATAGTGATAATGGGACAAAGCAGAAAGACTGTTTTCTAGAGATGCCATCATTCCGGTCGTATTTGTGGAAAAAGATCCGTATGTAACCGGAGCCTGGGCGATATCGTAGGCAGATGGATCTTTCAATGTGTAATGTAGTCCAATAGTATTTGCAGCCACATCCTGCCGGAATAGTTCAAGAGTAAATTGACGGAAAGCGGTGTTAGTGTCGGAAGATGCTCGAATAGAAGAGCAGCCGGAGAAGAGTAAAGAGGACGATAAGAGCAGTGCAGTAAATGAAGTAAGATATTTGTTTTTCATAGATACTCCAAAGACATTTTTAACAGTTTATGAGAAAGAAGCGGGAAAAAGACATGGAATTTCAGGAAGG
>ENA-OQCW01000316-OQCW01000316.1-human-gut-metagenome-genome-assembly--contig:-NODE-316-length-32325-cov-4.735605_pt1 | contig 32325 bp, 31 predicted proteins | sample MGYA00242767_ERZ504593 | MGnify/ENA primary metagenome ERZ504593 (study PRJEB26092, sample SAMD00036307) | human gut metagenome | host: Homo sapiens | study: EMG produced TPA metagenomics assembly of... | reverse complement strand
ATAATGACCGAGTCGCGATGAGGGGAAGGCCGGGCTCAATACCCGGTTTCCCCTCAATGCGTCATAAGTGCGTCACGCTGTGCGGGTCGCGTCACGCGGCGAGCGCTCGCACAGCGTGACGGTTCGTGAGAAGACCTTATTTTTCAACGTCTTTTGGAGTTGCGTCACTCTGTGCGCTCGCTCTGCGTGACGTGACCCGCACAGCGTGACGCTGCATGGTGCGTGTGTAGGCGCTGTGGTGCCCGGATCCGCGCGTAAGTCCGAACGCGCCGCGACCCCTATTCGCCGACCGCGGCGCGCTGCTCCACGAACTCGCATCCAGCTATCGCACGGGCCATGGCGTCGCGCATGGTGGACAGGAACACGCCGTCGCGCGTGAACGCCAGCGCCTGCACCTCGATGCCGTACGGCGAAAAACCGGTGAGCTTGACGAGTGGTTCACTGCCGGGTTGCGCGAATTCGACGGTGGCCGTGGCCACCGCGCGCTTCACCGCCTCCGTCACGTGCGCCGGGTCGCTGCCGGCCTTCGCGGTGAACGTCATCGTCACGCATCCTTCATTGGACGGCGTGAGCTTCTCCAGCGACGCGGTGTTGAGCACGGAATTGGGTATGACCATCTCGTTGCCGTTGCGCTCGCGCACCACCGTCTGCCGCCACGTGATGTCCTTGACCACGCCGGCCGTCCCCGCGACCGACACCAGATCGCCCGGCTGTATCACCTTGCCGAGCATCAGCCCGAAGCCCGAGATCACGTTCGCCACGGTGTCTTTCAGACCCAGCGACACGGCGATGCCACCGACGCCGAGCGCGGTCATCAGTGTTGTCGGGCTGATGCCGAACACCGGCTGCAGCACGATGGACGCGGCCAGTATCCACACCAGCACGCGCATGATGTTGATGAATATCGACGCGCTCGGCATGTCCGTCCGATCCAGCACCTTGCGCATCACCCGTGCCAGTCCCTTGGTGATCAACAGCGCGGCGACGATCGCCACCAGCAGGAAGATGATTTTCCCGGCGTTCGCCTCGAACCATTGCAGTATCTGATCCATGTCGCCTCCAGGGTCGCGTCCGCGTCGCGCACCCCGCGGCGGCGACTGCTCTGCAAGCCACTTTAGTGGGCGGTTTTGAAATCTCCTGGAATGTCGCCTTTGAAAATGCGGCTCCAGTAGGCCAGCATGTTCTCCTTCGACATCGACAGGTACACTCCCATGGCGAGCACGGCGACATCCTCATTGAGCAGGTCGTCGACCGAGAGTTTCTTGCTCAGCTCCGGCCACCGCCGCAGCACCGCGAGGATACCGCCGACGGTGAAGTCGAGCATCAGGTCGGTTTTCAGATCCAGGTTGTCGGCGTCGAGCTGGAGGTCGTTGATGATCATCAGACGGCCGAAGTCCTTCAGTGACTCGATGAGCTCGGGCGAGCTATGGCTGCCGGCGAGCAGTGCCAGACGGTCGAGCCGCTGCCGCTGAACTGGGTCGTTCATCACCAGGGAGCATTGGCGCCTCCATTCGATGTCGGGATTGAGGTCGGCGCGTGGCGCCTGCACGGTCGAATGCTCCACGGCGTGCATGATCGCCGAATCGGCCAGCTCCGGCAGGCTGGCGTAATGGTAGTAGAACGAGTTGCGGTTGACATGCGCCTCGCGTACGACTTCGGTGACGGTGATCTTGCGGTATTCGTGGTCTGCGAGCAGCTCCCAGAACGCGTTTTCGAGGCGTTCGGTCGCGGAGAGTATCTCGGAATCCTTGCGTGGGCGCGGCATGATGGTTCCCTTCCTGCGTGACGTGCGGCTATCGTTTATTGGGCACTATGTCTATATGTGTGATATGGATTATTGTAGGGCGGATCGTGAGGCGGATGATCGGAAAATAGGCGAACTGTCCATTTTTCTCGGTTGGCGAAACAGGGTTCGGGCACGAGACGGCTACCGCGAGGAACGGGACCGGACCGCGGCCATGAGCAGCCCCATCGCTTCGAGCAGATGACGGCGATCCGCCTCCGACAGACCCACGAACGTGTTGATCATCGTGGGAACGGCCTTCAGGCCGGCCGCCATGAGATCGGAAATGCTGTCGGCATGGCTCGACCGCAGCACGGAGAACAGGGCGTCCACCGCGCGCTCGCGGTCCTCGGTGCTCAACGATTCCAGCCAGCCGTTCAACGACCGGTTGAACAGCTGGGAACTCGGCGACACCTGCGGCAGATATTCGAAATCATTGCCCGAGACCTGCCAGGAGAACGTCAGATGCTGCATCACGCCCTTCTGGTCGGAGCGTACAACCCGCATCGGCTCGGGCGTCTCCAGAATCATGCCGACAATCGAGGAGTCCGGTACGATCTTCACGATGAGGGGCATGACGCTCCGATACGGATCGCTGCCGACGATCTGCGACGGGAACCCCGGCCCGTCCAGCGAATACACCGCCGTGACACGCCGCTGCACCGGCTCGGGCGCGTTCATCGCCGCATACACGGCCAGATTGCCGCCCTTGGAATGCCCCAGCAGCACCATCGGGCCGCGCCACAGGCGCGCCACGGCGCACACATACTCACACGCCGCATGCTGTGCGGGCACCGGGTAGCGAAACGCCATGTTGAAATCCTCTTTCCAACCCACGAGCGAGTCGTCCGTGCCGCGGAACGCCACTGCCAGCGTGCCGCCCGGCAGCAGCATGGTCACGGCGGCGAACTGCATCTGCTGTTCCTCGCTGAAATGCTCATCGGATGCGTCCACGCGAACGCAGGCAAAGCGCGGATTGACTCCGATGGCGGCGTACAGCTCCTGCGTCAGGCGCGGGTCGGCGAGGCCGTTATGGCCGCTCTCCACATGAAAATCATCGGGGGTCAGCGCCTCCGACACCGAAGCCAGCGTTGCGTCGCCGAACTCCGGGGCGGCCAAATGGCGAATCGAGCGCACCGGATGGCGCACGTCGATGCTGCTCAGATGTCTGCGGAATGTGCCGGATCGTGCCTCGACATCGGCCAGAGTCCGCACACATGCCGGCATGTCCTGATAGACAAGCGACGCCAGCACCAGCGCGTCGACGGCGTTGAACGGTGCGTCGACGCCGAACGGGCGGGTCTCGGAACGTGCATAATCGATGATGTTGGGCGTCGTGCGCTTCCTTTCCGCCGCGGCGGGGCTATGCTTGTCGTCCGGAGCCGCTAAGGGCCGGGCGGGTGACCGGTTACCCGTCAATATACCCGGTTCCCAACCCGCGCGAACCCAACAACAACCGGCGACATGCCCTGTTGTGCGTGGTCGGTGGTAAAAACGAAACCAGAGTCCAACGGGGAGGTTGTGCCATGATCAACGAAACATACAAAGCCATGCTCGGCGGCAAATCGGTCATTCGAACCCTGAGTGAATACGCGACCGCAAGGGGCACCGAAATCGGATACGACAACGTGTTCGACTATTCGCTGGGCAACCCGAGCGTGCCGTGCCCGTCCAGCTTCACCAAGGCGATGATCGACATGTACGAGACCGCCGATCCGGTCGCGCTCCACGGATACAGCCCGTCGCTGGGCAACCCGGAGGCGTGTCGCACCATCGCCGAAAGCCTCAACCGGCGTTTCGGCATGGATTACACGGCCGGCCACATCTTCCCGACGACGGGTGCCGCCGGTGCGCTCGCCCACGCGCTGCGGGCCGTCACCAAGCCCGGCGACGAAGTGCTCACGTTCGCGCCATACTTCCCCGAATACCATCCGTATGTCGAAGGCGCGGGCGCGCGGCTGACCGTCGTGCCCGCCGACATCGAGAGCTTCCAGATCAACTTCGCGGCGTTCGAGGCGGCGCTGAACCCCGAGGTGGCGGTCGTGCTCATCAACACGCCGAACAATCCCTCCGGCGCGGTGTATTCGGCCGAAACGCTCGACCGGCTCGCGGGTATCCTGCGGGCGAAGCAGGCCGAATACGGTCACGACATCTTCCTGATCAGCGACGAACCCTACCGCGAGATCGTGTTCGACGGCGGCACGCAGCCGTACCCGGCCAAGTTCTACGACAACACGCTGACCTGCTACTCCTGGTCGAAGTCGCTGAGCCTGCCGGGCGAGCGCATCGGCTACGTGGCAGTCAACCCGCAGGCGACCGACGCCGAACTCATCGTGCCGATGTGCGGGCAGATCTCGCGCGGCACCGGCCACAACTGCCCGAGCTCCAGCATGCAGCTCGCCGTGGCGAAGATCATCGACGAGACCAGCGACCTGAGCGTGTACGAGACGAACATGAACCTGCTGTACGATGCGCTGACCTCGATCGGCTTCGACGTGGTGCGCCCGGGTGGAACGTTCTACATCTTCCCGAAGGCGCTGGAAGCCGACGCGAACGCCTTCTGCATGAAGGCCAAGGAATACGACCTGATCCTGGTGCCGTCCGACAGCTTCGGCGTGTCCGGGTACTTCCGCATGGCCTACTGCATCGACACCGACAAGGTGAAGCGGTCGATTCCGGTGCTGGAGCGCTTCGTGCGCGAGGAATACGGATTGTAGGCGAAACCGCGCTCTCAAAACTCGCAGATACAGCCCCAAAATGTCGATTCTGGGGCTGTATCTGCGAGTTTTGAGAGCGCGTTCCGTCTAAGAGCATCCAGAAAGCATCAGAAAACATTCGGAAACCATTCCGCAAGGTTGCAGGACGGTTCAACGTCAGGCGCAGGGGCCGCTAGGAAAGCCGTCGTTCAATGGAGTCAATCCAAGGAAAGGACGACGACCATGAAACCCCATGACATGCAACCCCATGCGAGCCCCGGCGGCTCGCGGCGGCGTCGACCGCCGGTAATCGCGACGAGGCGGATGGTCGCCCTCACGGGTGGCCTGTGCGCGGGCGCCGGCGGCATGGTGCTGATTCGGCACCTCTCGGCCGGTTCTGCTGGCTCCGCCTCAACCATGCAGCCGCCGAACGGCAACTTCGGTGGCGGCGCCAACACCATGCAATACGACTATTCCGGCAGCTACTCGGTGTCGCTCACCGTCGGCGAAGACTCCACCACCGTCATCGACGGTACCGACATCACCGCCTCCAGCTCCGGGTCGAACGGCGTCTTCGCCACCGATTCCGGAACGGCGCTCGTCAACGACACATCGATTGAGACCATGGCCGACAATTCACGCGGGCTGGACGCGACCTACGGCGGCACGATATTGGCGAACAAGATCACCGCGGACACGCAGGGCGGCCACAGCGCCATCGTCGCCACCGATCGAGGCGGCGGATCGATCTCTCTCGCCGATGCGACGCTGGGCACCGCCGGCTCCGGCTCCCCGCTGCTGTATTTCACCGGCGACATTCAGGTGAACAACGTCTCCGGAACCTCATCCGGCAGCCAGATCGCCGGCATGGAAGGCCTCAATACGATCCTGATCAAGGATTCGACGTCGGAAAGCACGGTCACCGGCAAAACCGCATCCGACCCGATCGCCACGGCATCATCATCTACCAGTCCACCTCGGGCGGCGTGACCGCCGACACGATTTCCAGTGTGGACCTGTACCTGCTGGACGGCGCCGCATGGATCGGCGCGGCGACGATCACGGACAACGCGGCGGCCGGCTCCGGCACGGGCACGGCGAGCGACGCCCCCATCACTGTGAATGTCGACGGCACGTCCACGTGGGTGGTGGCGAAGGATACGACCATTTCCGCGCTCAACGTCGCTTCCGGCGGCGACGGCAACACCGTCACCATCGTGGCGAACGGCAAGACCGTGGTCTCCGGCAGCGGCGACGTGACCGTCACGGTGACCGGCTCGTATTCGACCTCGGTCTCGGCCGGGAGCGACACGGAGCTGTCGAGCGACACCATCGACCGCAGCGAGTTCGACAGCCGGTTCGGCACATCGACAGCGTGGACGATGGCATAACCATGGCGGCGTGCCAGACATCAACATCAGCAATCACTTCATCAGTCAGTTGTCAAAGGAGTCATCATGACCAGCAACAACAGCAACAATGTCAACAATGCGAATGGCGGCGAGAGCGGCAACAGCGCGGATGGTGCCATCGAGGGCGTCGCTATCGAGGCGGCGGCGAACGTCACCGGTTCGGAGCAGCGTCAAGCGGCTGTGAATGACGCCGCTGTGGCTAACGGTTCGGCGGGCGGCTGGGGCGTGGAGCCCGGTTCCGCGGCTGGTCGGGCCGATGGTGGCCGGGCTGCGGCAGACAACGGCGGTACAGACGAGTATGCGGGGAATCGTGCGGATGGTCTGGGAGATGCCGAATGGGCTGCCGGGACCGGGGCTGCTGGATGCGGAACCGTCGGATACGGCTCGGCTGGGTATAGGCTCGCGGCAGCTCCGGGCAGTTCCGGCTATGCGCCGAACGGTCCGATGCCGAGGAGCTACGGCGAGGGATCGCGTGCGGCGTGGTACGTGCAGAATGCGCCGACGCAGGCAATGAATCCGCAGCCGGGGAATATGCAAGCGGTGAGTGGCCAGAACATGAACGCGCAGGGCGCGAATATGCAGGGCGCGAATACACCAGATGCGAACGCGCAGGGCGGCCGGATGCCGTTGTGTGCGGATTGGAACGGCCGGGGGCCGGTGCCTGGAGCAATGGGCGGTCAGGTCCCGACACTGAAAGGCTCGAAGGGCGGCGAACACGCGTTGAGCGGTAAGACGTGGGCATTGCTCGCCGTGGTGTCTCTGGTCTGTGGCCTCGTGGGCGGCGTCGGTGGAGCGCTCGCGGTGAACGCGCTGACCGACGACGAAGATGGCACGGGCAGCAGCCAGCAGATGCCCGGAGGCATGGGGCAGCTGCCCAGCGGCGGCCAATTCGGCAATGGACAGTCTCAGCAGTATGGTGGCTAAGGGGAGTCGGACAGCCAGCTCGGCAGTGGTTCCAGTGGCTCCGGCAGCAGCTCCAGCGGTTCCGGTTCCTCGTACAGCTCCGACGGCAGTGATGCGACCACAATGTAAGCCATGAGCCGCGTCCAAACGCAATCGCGTCCAACCGCAATCGCTGCCCCCTGTCTGCCCCCTGTCTGCCCCCATCATCCTCGTCAAATTACGGGTTGAAATAGCCGTTCTGGGCAATTCCCCGTGCGAAATCGCCGTTTTGAGCTCGAAAAACGGCGATTTCACACGGGGAATTACGGATTTCGGCTATTTCAACCCGTATTTTCGCGTTCTGTTCGCCCTCCACAGCCCGTAAATGGCCCAGCCGGTCGGGCTTTACGGCTCATCCGGCCAGCGCATCGCTGACGAATCGGTCGACCGTCGACCGATGCGGCCCTTGCCTCCTCGGCTGCATCACGGCGCACGCCCTCCAGCTTGGCGCCGGGAACCTTACCGGCCCTGACCAGTTTCATCATCGAAAGCGGCGCCTACGTGTCAAGGACGAATCGGAACATGAACGCCGACGTGGCCAGCGTCAACGCGCCTGCGGACGCCGCGGCGATGCCGGCGATTCGGCATCCGCGCCGTACCCGGCCGGCGCGTCGCGAGCGAAATGAGTCATGCCGATGCGCGAAAGCAGCCGGCGCAAACGCAGCGCAGCTTCCCCTGCGGATACCCTGTGCCGACTGGATTCCAAGCCGGCTGCACGGCCCAAGCGCGGCCGGCATGCCCGGGAAGAGCGCGAAAGGCGAAAAATCCTCACGACCTCTAGCGAACCGCGCGAACGGTTGTTAGTGTTGATGCACAGACGATTTCAGTTGCCGCGGCGTGCCGTCGGCTGATTGACGCGGCGCGCCGAACGCCGCATATACCGCTTGATGCGCATCAGACGTAGAGCGGCGGTCTCCAAAACCGCAGGCCGTTGGTTCGAAGCCAACCGCGTATGCCAGTCACTTGTTTTTCGGGGTCTGCCTCCGCCGACGCCCCGACCGGGACGCTTCGCGTTCCATCCGTCTATCGTCTCCGGGAGCCAGCCGCGCGTGCGGCCTATCATGGCGTCGGGTTCGGGGAGCTTGAGGTTGAGCAGGCCGCCACTGGTTATGCCGAGGCGTTCGGTGACCTGCTTGACGCCGAGAGATATGCAACCCGAGAACACGCGACACGCAGCGAATCTTAACGACCGCAGGACTAGACAAACAACAAATGGCACTACGCAGATGCTCATACACCCGCTGCCGCCTGCCCGTCACCCGCGGCCAAGCGTGGGACCTCGGACATAACGACCGGCGCGACGGATACAACGGACCCGAACACGCGAGCTGCAACCGCAAAGCGGGAGCAGCCAACAGCAACCGCATGCGCGAACACTGGAACAAGCAAACAGGAAACAACGTGGCGACTGCAGGCCGGGTGAGCCTACTTCTTCTTCGGCACGTAGATCACAGTGTCGATCAGTTCTCGGTAGTGCGCGACGATCTGCGCGCGGCGGGTCTTCAGGCTGGCCGTCAGCATGCCGTTGTCTTGTGTGAACTCGTCGGGCAGAATCTCGAACTTGCGGATCGACTCGGCGCGAGACACGCCCTCATTGGCCTGATTCACCGCACGCTCGACTTCGGTGTGCACGATCGGATTGCGGGCCAGCGACGCCAGGTCGGACTCCTCCTGAGCGCCCTGCGATTTCAGCCACGCGTTCGCATCGGCGAGATCCAACGTGACCAGTGCGGCCACGAACGGCTTCCGGTCGCCGATGACCAGGCACTGGTTCACAACCGGCGATGTCATCACGGCGGCCTCCAACAGGCCGGGGGAGACGTTCTTGCCGCCGGCGGTGATGATCAGATCCTTCTTGCGGCCGGTGATCGAAATGAAGCCGTCCTCGTCGATGTCGCCCAGATCGCCGGTGTGCAGCCAGCCGTCGACGATCTGCTCGGCGGTCACATCGGGATGGTTGTGGTACCCGCGGCAGACCAGATGGCCGCGTACGCACAGTTCGCCGTCGTCCGCGATACCCGCGGTGACGCCGCTCATCGGCATGCCGATCGTGCCGATCCGATTGTTCTCCGGCAGGCTCACGCACACCGGCCCGCAGGTCTCCGTCATGCCGTAGCCCTCAAGCAGCGGCATGCCGATGCCGTTGAAGAAGTGCGAAAGGTTGGCGTCCATCGGGGCGCCGCCGGTGATGGCGAAGTCGGCGTTCGGGCCGAAAATCGTGCGGATCTTCTTGTACACCACCAACTCGTAGAACCCGTGGGCGAGGCGCCCCCGCCACGGCAGTTTCTCGCCGGCCTGCTCGGCCTTCGACCAATCCCGCGCCACGTCCGCCGCACGCAGGAACATCTTGCCGGCGATGCCCTTGCCGGCGCGCTGCGACGCTGCGTTATACACCTTCTCGAACACGCGAGGCACCGCCAGCAGCAGCGTCGGGCCGAACGACTCGAAATCCTTGACGATCGTCTTCATATCGGAACTCAGTCCCAACGTCAGCGTGCCGCAGAAGCTCAGCAGCTCCATGAACCGCGCGAACACGTGGCTCAGCGGCAGGAACAGCAGCAGACGGCGGTCGGGCCACGCGCAGGCGCGGGGCATGTACTGCATGGCCGACAGGCACAGGAACGCCAGATTGCGGTGCGACAGCTCCACGCCCTTGGGGGTGCCGGTGGAGCCGGACGTGTAGACGATCGTCGCGAGGTCGTCGCCGTGGGCGTCGTTCTTGCGCGCCCAGAACTCCTCGTCGCTCACTTCCTTGCCATACGCCTGCAAGGCTTCGAGCGCGCCGGCATCGATCACGAACACCTTGCGCAGCGACTGCACCTCATCGTGGATGGATTCGATCTTGTCGCGCTGCCCGTCGTCCTCGGCGAACGCGATCGTGGCCTGCGAATCGTTGAAGATCCAGCTTACCTGAGCGTCGGAATTCGTCTCGTAAACCGGGACGGTGAGCGCCCCGACCGCCATGATGGCCATGTCGAGCGCGGTCCATTCCCAGCGCGTACGCGACACGATTGACACGGCGTCGCCCTTCTTCACACCCAAGCCGATCAGACCCTTGCCCAAGGCGATCACCAGGTCGCGGAATTGCGTCGCGGAGAACGACTTCCAGCCGCCGTCCGCCTTGTATTCGACGGTCGAGCCGTCCGGGTCGCGCTGGGCGCGGCGGTCAAGGAAATCAAACAGGTTGATATCGTCGTCGATCGGTTCCTTCAGCGGATTGGTGAACTCTTTGACCATGGTCGAGGAATTTACTGTCATACTCTCTTGAATACTCTCAGCGTGGTACAAAAACCGCGCGACAGGCGGCATTCGGGGGGGGGCGGAGGGGTCGGGGAGGGACACCGAGCATGCGGCGCGATGATGTCGCATTATGTGCGTCGCGCGTGGCCGGGGCTGTACGATGGGGGCAGGTTTGCCAGTATCGCGCCTTCGGTGGCGCGGCGCGGTGATTCGTGGCCGATAAAGGTGACGGGCGGAATAGGCGAGGCGCGGGCGAGATACAGGCGAGTGGCATGAGCCGGAGCGAAGCGGCCCGAGCCGGACGGGAGCAATCATGAACATGCCGCCGGGCTGGTATCCGGACCCATCGGGCGATCCCTCGCTGATGCGTTGGTGGGATGGCGAGGAATGGGCCGGTGATTTCGCGCCGGCGCAGCAGGTGACGCCGGACGGCAACCGTATTCGCCGGGCGCGTACCCGATGACGAATAGCGCCCGCAACCTGCGTCTCGCTGCATTCATCCTCAACATCATCTCGATGGTCGCGTTGGAATGGACGTTGCTCCCGCTGGCATGGATGATCCCGATGACGGTGATGAGTTGGGGCATCTACAAGGGCACGCGGGCCAACACCGTGGCGTTCGGTGTGTGCAACCTGCTGTTCGTGAATACCATTGGGGGTCCTGCTGCTCATCAGCAACAAAGAGCGGTGACCGATTCCGCGGAATTTCAGGCGTGTCGCGATTTTTGTCCCGTTTGTACAGGCGGTCGGGTAATGTATTCCCCTGTTGCCTGTCAAGGTGACATTGCGGACATAGCTTAGTTGGTAAAGCGCAACCTTGCCAAGGTTGAGACCGCGGGTTCGAGTCCCGTTGTCCGCTCGCAGATTCGGCTGGCTGAAGCGATTCGGCCGGTCGGCACGCAGACCCGGGCGGTTGGCGCAGAGGTAGCGCACTTCCCTGACACGGAAGGGGTCACAAGTTCGAATCTTGTATCGCCCACGGATGCCGAAGTTCACTTCGGTGTGCACTGGGTGATTGGCGCAGCGGCTAGCGCACTTCCTTCACACGGAAGGGGTCGTAGGTTCGATTCCTACATCACCCACGGCCGCTACGGTGGTCGGTTTTCGGGGCTATGGCGCAGCTGGTAGCGCATCTCCATGGCATGGAGAGGGTCAGGGGTTCGAATCCCCTTAGCTCCACAGAACAGAACGCCCCTCCTTCCGGGAGGGGTGTCTCTTTTTTCGAGCCTATAATCGCAGGCGAGGATCCTCGGCATCGACAGCTCCCCGGACATGATCGCCTCGGCGCGCAAGCTCCACCTCGACTGCGATTTCGATGTGCTGGACATCGGGTCGCTCGACGAGCTCGACACCGATTTCGATGTAGTCTTCTCCAACGCCTGCCTGCAATGGGTGCCGAATCATGAACGGGTGCTGCCCTCCATGCTGCGACGGCTTAACGCCGGCGGCTTAACGTCGGCGCAATTCACCGAGAACATCAACCTGCCGCCGCACATCATCATGCGCGAGACCGCGTGCGAGCCGAAATGGCGGCAGTGGATCAGCGAGATACGCCGCTACTACAATCTCGGCGGCGACAATTTCGACGTAAGCGCATACTATGATCTGCTCGCCCCGCTCTCCGCGCACGTCGACGTGTGGGAGACGAACTACTACCATGCGCTGCCTGGGTATGAGGCGATCCTCGACTGGTATCGCGGTACCGGTCTGCGCCCGTATCTGGCCCAGCTGCCCGATGACGGACTGTATCCGCGAGTTTTGAGAGCGTCGGTTGAGCGAGCCATAGATTTTTCATATGCCCGCGGTCTTGTGTCGCGCCCTGCGACGTGCTTCGATGGTGGGTGCCGGCGGCAAGGGGCTTCGCCGGTGCCATATCGATGGTTCGCACGTCAAGAAGGGGGTTGTGATGGTGTCCACCACATTGGACTTCGCCGAGAAGTACCTGCTGAAAACCGAGGTCAGGACCGTCGCGGTCATGCCCGACGACGATGATTCGGTGCGTGATGATGATTCGTACGACGCATAGTGCGGTGATCGTTCTCGATGATGTTTGTGCGAGGATGACTCATATTCCCGCACAAGTGCGCATGATGCGGATTCCCGGAATCCCGAGACTTGCTTTCGCTTGATGCCCGATTGGCCCGGTATCATACTCGCGCCTGTATCATTGAGGACGATTCGTTGCATATCTTGCCACCGGGAAGGGTCATCATGGGACGCAGTCGGTGATGCATTTCCACGTGCACTTAATCCCGCACAGATATGGGGACGGATTGGACACCTGGCCCAAGCTGCCGGGCCGCTCGCTCGACCTCGATACGGCATGGCGGCGGTTGAGGCGGGGAAAATCGACTTCGTGAGGATTGTGATATAGGACATCAAAACGGCGGGATTCCGCCGATGCAACCTGTGGTTGCGCACGGTTGCGGGGCGTGGTCGGCGATTGCAACCGTAAGATGGTGGCGGATGGCGCGGACGGCGTGCCATAGTGGGGTCATCGGCCGAACATGACATGATGGAATCACTTGAGAAGGGATTTGACGATGAGCTTCCGCACCAACCTGCAATACCTGCGCGCCCAACGCAACATGACCCAGGAGCGACTGGCCATGCTGCTCGGCGTCTCGCGGCAGGCCATTTCGAAATGGGAATCCGAGAAGGCCTATCCCGAAATGGACAAGCTGCTCATGATCTGCGATCTGTTCGGCTGCACGCTCGACGACCTCGTGCTCGGCGACGTGAGCGTGAGCGTGAGCGCCAGCCGGCCGGACTCGCACGGCGCATCGGCAGCCGGTCGCGGCACGACTGTCGGAGGCGTGACCGGTGAAGATGCCGGGAGCCCTGCACATGCGGGGAACGCGAAGGGAAGTATAGGCGACGCCGACGAGCCCGCGCATCTCGGTGCGGCCGGTGCCATCGAGCCAAGCCTCACGGGCGTGCCGACCGGCGAGACACCGTACGGAACCGGTTCGCCCCGCCCCGCCGTGCACGCCAATACGGCCACCCTGCCGCAGGACCTGACCGGCTACGACGAGCATCGCCGCCGGTTCGCGCTGCTCATCTCCGGCGGCGTTGCGGCGATCATCGCGGCGGTCGGTATCTGCAATCTGTTCGATTCAAGCAACTCCATCCTCGGCGTGACGCGGCTCAATGACTTCCTCACGTTCCTGTGCATCTGCATAGGTGTGATCGCCGGGCTGGCGATGCTGGTCCCGGGCGGCATGTCGCACGCCGAGTTCAAACGCCGCCATCCGTATATCGAGGATTTCTACACCGATGAGGATCGCAGCCGCGAGACGCGTCTGCTGGTGGTCGGCATCGTGGGCGGTATAGCGGCAATCCTGATCGGCATAGCGGTGACTGTGTACGCCGATGACGTGTTGGGCATCAGCGATGGATGGCCGAACGCGATCATGCTGATGCTGTACTCGGTCGCCGTCTTCAGTTTCGTTTACTGCGGAATACGGCACGGCATGCTCGACATCGACGGCTACAACAAGAAGGCCGATACCGATGGCAAGAAAGAGCGTGCAGCCGGGCATGATTTCTACGACAATCTGACCGGTGCGGTATGCGGCATCATCATGTCGCTGGCCACGATAACCGCCCTGTGCCTACTGTTTCTGGGGCCGTGGATGCTGCATGACGACTGGAGCTCCGTGGGCCTGTTCTGGCTGCCGTGGCCGATCGGCGGCGTGCTGTGCGGCATAGCGAGCCTCATCATCCAGCTGGTCAAGGATTATCGCAGGCGCAACGACGACGGACAAGGCGCCGGGCAGCCCGGGCGGACGAAATAGCAAGGAAAGGACGGCCGATGGATGATCTCGCCGCGTCTCGTGAGCGGTATCCGTTGCAAACCATGCGATTGCCGGATGGCGAACCCTTCGCATACCGGTATCATCGCAATCCCTCCGCCCGCGCAACGATTGTGCTCCTGCCGGGCGGAATCGGGCTGTCCGACTGTTCTGCCTGCATTTTGAACGGTTCGTCGAGGACCGCTCGGTCATCACCTTCGATTATCAGGAGCGGTTCGCGACGAACGCCGAACTGGCGCGTGCCATCGCAAGTGGAAGCGGACGCTTCGCCTGATATCGATGCCGCTGCACCGGCGTCTGATGGCGTGGGCCGTGATGCGCAAGACGCAAGACCTGTCGTCTGGCGAACGGCGGCTGATGCAGGGCCTGTGCGATGTCCTCAAGCAGTTGCTGAGCAAGCCGTATCAGCGGCATATGGCCGATTTGCTGATCGATGCTGCGTCGCACGCCGACATGGTGACGGCGGTCATCTCGCGCTGTTGGTGCGCATGGACGAGTACATGGATACCGTACGCGCCTTCATCGGGTCGCATGCGGCCCGCTCTTAGCAGGCGTCTCTAGTCTCGCGTCGGATCCTTCTGCAGAAGCAGGAACACGAGCGCCACGACCAGCAGCAGCACCGCGATAGACAGCACGCCGAGCGAGGCTCGTGGTCTGCGACGCATGAGTGTGACCGTGAGCTCCCCAGCTGATGAGCGCAAAGGCAGAGATTGGTTTCGCGTGGGATTGTCCCGATGTCAAGGTCATGATGCAAAAGCGTTAAGCATCCTACGGATTATATTGAGAAAAGAAGTCATTAGTAATACAATTGGCTTTAGAAAGGATTCATTATGAGCACTACCACTGTTCGCATGGATGATGATCTCAAAGCCGAAGTGAACGCCATTCTTGATTCCATGGGATTGAATTTCAATACGTTCGTGAATATGGCCAGCGTGCAGTTGGTGTCGCAGCGTCGTATTCCGTTCGAGGTGAGGGCGCCTGAACCCGTGCTGCCTCACGCGGGACATGTTGCCGCCAATGGAGTTACGTACCGTGGGGTCGACGAACAGGGATATCCGGTGGTCGAAGTGCCGAACGCCATGGTGTTGAATCCGAGCCGGGGCTCCGATGGTGTTGCCGTACTGCCCAAGGCGTGGCGCGATGGCGAATAATCATGATATTCCGGAATTGATGCCGGTTCCGGAGCAACTGCATGTCTTCGACGTGTATCGCATGCGGGTGCGGTTCGAGGATGATCCGACGAAATCACGCAACCATTACGTGGCCGCCATCGTCATACAAGCCGACGACGACGGTGGAGTGGCTGTGGAACTGACCAGCAATCCAACCTGGCATGGGGCGGGCGATGTGCAACTGCCCGAGTATGAGCATGCCGGGCTTACCCATCTGACGACCGCTCGCTGCGCGCAGCTGGTGCGGTTCCTCCGGTCGGATCTACAGGGGTTCACCGGTAGATTGAGTCGGAATGATGCCATGCGTGTGGCCAATGTGGTCGGCGAGGTAAAGCCTGAAGAACAGGTGTGGCTGTAATTCTGTTCTGCCGTCTAACTGGTTCGGGGTATTCACTGTGAACCAGTGCACAATTGCGATGGTCGATGTCTTTCTACAGTCCGCTTATATGTGAAGGTTTTGTGGTCGACGTTGCGTCATATGTTGCTTGTGACGTTGCGTAATGCGGCATATTGCTTGGTGAAAGGAGGTTGGGCCATGTCGATGGACGATGAAACGGACAGCCGATACACCACAGGGGACATCGCCAAACTCACTGGTGTGAGTGTGCGAACCGTGCAGTACTACGACGCCAAAGGTCTGTTGATTCCCAATGAGATCAGCGACGGCGGCCGAAGGCTGTATGGGACTGCAGAGGTCGAGCGGATGCGGGTCATCCTTTTTCTCAAAGGACTCGGCTTCAAGCTAGAGCAGATTCGCTCGATTCTGTCGGACGAGCGGCCGGAACGGGTGCTGGTTGATTTGCTGGATCAGCAGACGGCATCCTTGCAGTCGGGTATCGCCGAGCAGAAGCAACGTCTTGATGACTGCTTGCAGCTGCGCAAAGCACTGACGGTCTCGGCGTCTGACTTCGTATCGTCAACATTAACCGACATGGCAACCGTTATGAACACCACAACCACTCATTCCCTGCGCACCACATATTTGGTCATACTGGCAATCGCATTGCCCGCGACTTTGTTGCAAATTGCATGCCTCGTCATCGGTGTGATGACAGACGTATGGTGGCCGCTGCCGGTCGCCGTTCTGCTGGCGATTGCGCTCACTGTTGCGGCGATGAAGTACTATCGCTCCCGCGTGCAGTACCTATGTCCGGCTTGCCATGAGACCTTCCAGCCGGGTATGCGAGAGTTCGTATTCGCCGCACACACGCCCAAGACACGCAAGCTTACCTGCCCGCATTGCGGTCACAGGGGGTACTGCATGGAACTCAGCATCTGAAAGTTTCTGATTATAGCGTTCGATTTACGAACGGTAGTTGTCGCAGAATTTGCGACAACTACCGCCCTGCCAAAATATGTGCGTTGTGCAGGGCTAAATTGTTTCAGGTCGCGGCTCGGGCGGTAGGATCTGCCGTTTCATCGCTGCTTCGGCGTTCCTGTTGCTGATTGATGGGTGACATTACGCTTGTGTTGGATCCTTCTGCAGGAGCAGGAAGATGAGCGCCAACACCAGCAGGATGGCGATGGAAAGCACGCCGAGGGAGGCGTTGCCGGTGATCGACGTGGTGGTGGCCACGAGGAACGTGCCCAGGATGCTCGCGGTCTTGCCGAAAATGTCGTAGAAGCCGTAGTACTCGTTGGCGTGGTCCTTGGGGATGATCTTGCCGTAATACGAGCGACTCAGCGCTTGGATGCCGCCCTGGAACATGCCGACGAGGATCGCCAGGATCCAGAACTGCGCGGCCGACACGAGGAAGAACGCGGCGAAGAACACGATGCACATGTAGGCCACGACCGCCGCCACGATCATCGCCTTGCAGCCAAACCGCCCGGCCATCCGCCCGTACAGGATCGCGCATGGGAACGCCACGAACTGCGTGACCAGCAGCGCCACCACCAGCTGAGTCGAGTCGATGCCCAGCTCGGCGCCGTACGAGGTGCTCATCGAGATCACCGTGTTCACCGCATCGATGTAGAAGAAGAACGCGAGCATGAACATCCACAGCGGCTTGTTCCTCACTATCTTGCGGAAGGTGCCGCCAAGCTCGCGGAAGGTGCCGCGCACGGCCGTTCCCAGCTTGTCGCGTGTGGCGCGGTAATGCTCCTGACGGTAGCTGGAGATCAGCGGGATCGTGAACGCGACCCACCAGACGGCGGTGATGATGAACGATGCGCGGGTGCAGCCGGTCGTCGTCCAGCCGAATGGCAGCGCCGGGCCGCCGAAGATCAACGCGATGCACACGATGAACGGCACGGTCGAGCCGATGTAGCCCCAGCCGTAGCCGTGCGAGGAGACCTTGTCCATGCGTTCGTTCGGCGTGGTGTCGATCAGCATCGAATCGTAGAACGTGAGCGAGCCGTTGAGTCCGATCGTCGCGAGGATATACACGACCAGGAACGGCAGCCACGTCAGTGGAAGCGCCATCGCGCAGCACGTGACGACGCCGGTGCCGAAGAAGCCGAGGAAGAACTTGATTTTCATGCCCTGCACGTCGGCAATCGAGCCGAGCAGCGGCATGAGCAGCGCGATGACCAGCGATGCGATGGTCTGCGCGTAGCCCCAGGCCGACACGATGTTGCCGTCCGCGGGCATCAGCGATTTCGCGTAGATCGGAATCACCGCGGTGGACAGCAGCACGAACGCGGAGTTGCCCACGTCGTAGATGATCCATTTCTTCTCGCGCGGGGTGAGTTTCGCGGTGGCGGTGAGGGCCGGATCTGTGCCGGCCGCTGTACTGTCTGCCGGGCCATCGGCGGGTTTGGCTGCGATGCTGTCGTTCATGGGGACTCCTGACGTCGTGTTCATATATATCGTAAAGTGCCGTTTCCGGCATACCAAGTTTCCATATGAATTGCGGGTGAATTGTTGCGGGCCGGCGGGAGTCGGACGGGTTGGGCGGGTCGGGCGCGCAATGGGCCGCGTCGATCGTGGCAATCGTCATCGGGGTCGGCGTTCGTTATCTGGTACACCTATTATGCGCGGCGCAAGCCCGATCCCATCGAAGAGGCGCGGTGGGCGGATATGTTCGCTCGCGGTTGGACGCCGCTGGACGAGGACGTGCACTTCCCTCCGGCGTGGTTCGCCAAGATTTCCAAGCTGAGGGCGGTCGGTAGCGAAATGCCGCATACGACATGGGGCAAGGACGGCTGGATCACGTTCAACTACGACGTGATGCAGTTCATATCGGACGCGAACCCCAGCTATGCCACCGGTATCGTGTTCCTGGTATGCCCGTGCACGGTGCCACGAGGCCCACTCATGTGGGCGACCATCTATCAGGGTCGCAAGATGTTTCAGCGCACCAGCGAGCAGGGCGGCGTGCCCGCCGACGTGGTCGAACTGCTGAAGATGAGCCCGTACAGACCGAATCTGATCGTGATGGATGGGCGAATCTACATATGGTTGCGGGTGAATTGCATGCCGTTGCCGCAGCGTTTTTTCTGAATTATCCGCTGGAAAGCGATCTGATTTCGTTGACGAAGGAACTGCATCGCAGGCTCGCCCGCGATATGGGGATTGTCGGCCAGACGCCGTGGGCTGGCCGCGCCTGAGCGGTCATCGGTACGGTGATTGGTCCAATAGCGTCCATAAGTGCGCGCCGAAACGACAAGTGCGCGCACATAGGGACGCAAAACACCCGATTTGCGTCCCTATGTGCGCAGAGTCGTCCGTTCGGCGCGCACTTAAGGACGCAAACGGAACGACAGCGTTGCGCAACAACCCATATCGGCCGGGCGACGCTGCGGGGAATGGCTACTTCGCGGCCTCGGCCGGAGTCTCGTCTTCCTCGAGCTTGGCGATGACCTCGTCATAGCCGGGGCAGTCCGGAACGCCGTTGATGGAACGCTGAATGCCCAGCGAAGCGGCCGCGTTGGCGATCTTCACCGCATCGACAAGCGACCAGCCGCGGGCGATCAGTGCGCACATGGCACCGGTGTGGCACGAGCCCGCCGAACGGGTGTGCGTCGCCTTCGTCGGATACCCCTCCACATGGATGACTTCGCCGCCCGGCGTGCGCACCCACGCGCCGCGCGACCCCGCACGAACCACCAGCGGCGCGCGCAGCGTGGCGCCGAGGCTGTTGCACAGCGCCTTCATCGAGTCGTTGAACCCGCCGCCGACGGTCATCGACAGGGAATCGTCCACGAACACGCCAAGCCGGTCGGCGAGCGTGCGAGCCTCCTGACGGTTGCAGGACCAGATGGGCCGCACCAGCACCAGATCCTCCAGCAGGTGGTCGCTGACCATGTGCAGCGTGTTGGTCGGATTGAGCACGATGCTGTAGTCGCGCGTCGTCGGGTCCGAAGCGGTGCGATGCAGGAAGGCGTCGATGCCTGACGCGCTGTGATCCATCAGCGTGTTGGCGCTGATGTGCACCACATCGCCCTCGCCGGGCTCCACGCAGTCGAACGTGTTCTCGTTGCCTTGTGATTCGGCGCCATACGTGGCGATGAACGTCTTGCGCTCGCTGTCGTTGAGCACCAGACGGAAACCGGAATCGGCGTCGATGCGGTCCTGGCCGATGTGCTCGATGCCGTTGTCGTTGAGAGCCTTGCGGATCAGTGACGCCCACGGCCCGTTGCCGATGACGCCTGCGTGCTTGGTCGCCGCCCCAATCCGGCTGGCCGCCTGCATGACGCGGAAGCTGCCGCCCACCGACGGCATGGTATGGTTCGCGACGGCGAATCCGCCCGGTTGGGGAATCGCGTCGATGTCCATCATGATGTCGACCCACACCTGTCCCAACGAGATCACTGTGGGGGAGGGCACGTCGTTTTTGCGTGAAAGCAGGCCTTTAAGTGAATTGAGCATCATTCCTCCTTGACGATTGCCGCGTTGCATGTATCGTGTGCCATACAGTAACCATTTTTACCGTGATTTTATGAAGAGTTGCTGGATGCGGCAATAGTCAAGACGGGTGATATTGTGTGGATGTGTAGGTGAAAGCCGCAATGATACACGCTTGATTTGCATTTGTTTGTATTTGGCGCTATTATTGTGAAGTTGTGTGTTCAAGCATCCGTGCTGGAACACGGAAGACTTGAACATCAAGGTTATTAAGGGAGTCCATCATGGCAGCTCGTTGTGCAGTGTGCGGCAAGGGTCCGCAGGTCGGATACACCGTTTCTCACTCGCATATCCGCAACAAGCGCACCTTCCGCCCGAACCTGCAGCCGGTTCGTACCACCGTTGACGGCCAGAACGTTCGCGTCCGCGTGTGCGTCAAGTGCCTCAAGGCCGGCAAGGTTCAGCGTGTGGTTGCGTGACATCGCGCGATAACGTTTCACTGAGGCCCCGGAAGTCGCAAGACTCCGGGGCCTCTTTATATCCGCTGGCGGAGGGGACAATGCGATGCCGTCCCGCCGGCACACCACAATAGGGACGTATGAGCATCACGTTGAACACCACCATGTCGTCGATCATGACGAACAAGCGGCGTGTCGGCGCGCTCAAAAGCCTTGGCGTCGTGACGGTGGGCGATGCGTTGACCTACTATCCGTTCCGCGTCGCCGATCCGGTGCCCCTGCGGGCACTGCGCGAGGCCCGTATCGGCGAGAGAATGGCGTTCTCCGCGTCGGTGCGCGGCATGCGGGTCGTGCCGATGAACGTTCGGCGGGGCTACCGGCTCGAAGCCGTGGTGGATGACGGGGATTTCGCGGTTTCCCGGCATGTCGCGGGGGCCGCCGCCCGTTTGGTGTTCTTCTCGTACAAGAAGCAGTATGTCGATTGGCTGAGCATGCGGCTGCGTTCCGGCGCGATTGTGGTGATCGCCGGCGAGCCGAGCGAGTTCAACGGCCAACTGCAGTTCACCCATCCCGAAATAATGACGGTCGCTCCCGGCTCTGGTCCGGCTGATGGCGAATACTCCGGTGTCGTGCAGATGAGCGCTCTGAAATACGACGCCGACACCGTCGAAGCGGGCCTGCGTCGCATCAGCAGACCCCGACCGGTGTATCACGCGTCGTCTCGTATCTCCAGCGAACACATTCATGAGTCGATAGTGCAGTGCATCGAATTGCTGGCCGGAACCGGGCAGGATCTCCCGGGCGATGCGGCAACGGAAGCCCCGCAAACAATGAAACCGATGGAAGACGGCGGCATCAGCGGCGCCGGAACCGCTCCAGCGGGTGCCGAGTCTCGGTCAGGAAACGCCGTGGCCGTCGGCCTGACCCGCGCGATCCCGGACGTCCTGCCCGAATCGGTGCGCGAATCGAATCATCTGCTGCATCGCGCGGAAGCGTTCCTGGCCATCCACGACCCGCTCAGCACCGCGGTTTCAAACGGGCCATCGGCACGATGCGCTACGAGGAGGCGTTCGTCTCGCAGACGGCGCTGCTCCAGTCGCGTAGCAATGTCCGCAAGGATGTGGCCCTGCCTTGTGCGGGCGTGGCGCTGCGTGACCGGTTCATCGAATCACTGCCGTTCCCGCTGACCGGCGGCCAGCGGGAGGTCATCGATGATATCGGCGTGGACATGGCCCGCGAATATCCGATGCAGCGCCTGCTGCAGGGCGAGGTCGGTTCCGGCAAGACCGTGGTCGCGGTCGCGGCCATGCTGCAGGCGGCGGGTTCCGGCCATCAGGCGGTGCTTGTCGCGCCCACTCAGGTGCTCGCTGAGCAGCATCATGCGACCATCAGCGCCATGCTCTGCGCGATTGACGGCGTCGAGACGGGCGATGACCCGGGAATCACACAGAATAATGCGCGCTCTGGCGTCGCTCCGACCGCGGCCGGGCCGGCGGCCGTCGATGACCCGTCCCGCGATGCCCTGTCTCCCAATGACCCGGCCGACCTGATCAAGGCCGCCGAATCCGCTGCCGATGACGGAGATGCCAAGGGGCGCGCGGCCGTGAAACATCCCGTGAAACACAGTGGGGCACGCAGTGGGAAACAAGACGGCGCGGCGCACGCGCAGTCGGACGCGAACACGCGGCACGTGCCGGTCATCCTGCTGACCGGCGGCATGAAACTGGCCGCCCGCCGCCGTGCTCTCGCGCTCGCGGCCAGCGGCGACCCGTGCATCATCGTCGCCACGCACGCCGCGTTCTCCAAGACGTTCCAGGCCCCGAACCTCGCGCTCGTCGTCATCGACGAGCAACACCGGTTCGGCGTGGAGCAGCGCGAATCCCTGCGCGCCAAAAACGATGTCGTGCCGCACCTGCTGGTCATGACCGCGACGCCGATCCCGCGTACGGCGGCGATGACCTGGTTCGGCGACCTGGACATCTCGTGGCTCACCGAGCTGCCGGGCGGGCGCAAGCCCATCCGCACGTTCATCGTGCCTGAAGACGACGGCCGCATGATGGGCTCCATGTTCGCCCACATCCGCGGCCGCATCGACGCGGGGGAGCGGGCGTATGTCGTCTGCCCGCGTATCGATGCCGACGATGAATCGGACGGCGATGACGATACAAGTGGGGCATCGCAGATCGGCGTGTACGACGATTCCGACGCCTACAGGCGCGAATCCGCCGCCGCGGCCGCCAACACAGCCGCCAGCGCGCCATCGCAGGAGGATGGTGACGGTGCTCCGTCACGGCCGCCGCTGCATTCCGTGGCCGAGATCGAGCGCAGGCTGTCATCGCTGCCGCAGTTCCGTGGCGTCCGTTTCGCGACGCTGACCGGCCGCGACGATGACGCGACCAAGCAGCAGGTCATGGCCGATTTCGCGGATGGGGCCACGCCGGTTCTGGTGGCGACAACGGTCATCGAAGTGGGCGTGGACGTGCCGCAGGCCAGCTGCATCGTGATCTTCGACGCTGACCGGTATGGGCTTTCGCAGCTGCACCAGCTGCGCGGGCGCGTGGGGCGCGGCGGCACGGATTCATGGGCGTTCCTGATTTCGCGGGCTGAGGACGGCGGTCCCGCGCAGCAGCGGCTGCAGGTCATCCAGGGCACGCTCGACGGCGCCCAGATCGCGCAGGCCGATCTGGAGTTCCGCGGCGCCGGAGACGTGCTCGGCGACGCGCAGTCGGGCGGCAAGTCCGGTCTGAAACTGCTGCGCGTGGTCAAGGACGTCAAGATCATCGCCGACGCGCGCGAACGTGCGGGGCGGTTGCTCGCCGATGACCCCGATCTGTCGGGCGAGGTCGAGCTTGCCGGCGCGGTGCTTGATTTCACCCGCGGCAACGAGACGTTCCTGACCAGCAGCTGACGCGCGACGGGCGATATGCGCCGCAGATAGGGTCGTTGGACACGAGCCCCGGCCCCGCCATCCGCGATCGAACAATGTGGCGCTTGAACACAGTATAGATTTTTCATATGGGAACGGCGTTCTCATCGCCGGCATGATGTGGTTCAGTTGTCATGAAGGTTTCGGCCGGGGAGGGGCATCATGGCATCATCACGTTCACTGCACACGGTTCATCTGGTCGCTTTCGGCGCGGGCAATGTCGTCGGTCTGGGGGTCATGTCGATGGCCGCATCGGCGTCGGCATCACGGGCACCGGATTGTGGCTCGCCGCGCTGGTCGGTGGCCTGGGAGGCGCGTTCGCGCTGGTGCCGCAGCTGCTGGCCAGCTCGTCCGGCGATTACCCGGGCGGCCAGTACCAGCGAGGTCGGCACGCTGCTGCCGCCGTGTTCGGTGGCATCGTCGCCTATATCCTCATGTTTTCTGGTGTTTCGACATCTCCGCGTACGCGCTGTCCGCGGCGCAGCTGCTCGGCCTGCCCACGCTGCCGACACGCCTGACCGCGGCGTTGGTCGTCGCGCTGTTCCTCGGCGTGCACATGCTGGGTGCCCGCATCGCCGCCATCGCCCAACTGGTGATGGCCGTGCTGCTCGCGGCGGCGTTGGGCACGTACGTTGCGGTGACAATGCCGCACGTGCGGCTCGCGAATCTCGCGCATTACACGTTTCTCGGCTCACCTTTGGCGTTCCTGTTCGCATGCGTGTACATGACGTTTATGATGAACGGGGTGGCCGGCGTGGCGAACTATGCCGCGGTCGCGGACCGTCCGCGGGTGACGGTGCCCCGCGCGATGCGCGTCTCGCTGTTGCTGATCGTCGTGACGTATGCGCTGATCTGCGTGGCCGATGCCGGCGCCTTGCCGATAGCCCAGGTCGCGAACCAGGATCTCGCCGTCAGCCTGTCCGCATTCGTCCCGGCTCCGGTGACGGTCGCGTTCGTGGCGGGCGGCTCCGCGTTCGCCCTGCTCACCACGCTCAATGCCGCGGTCGGCTGCGTGGCGTATCCGGTCGCCTCGGCCTGCGCGGACGGATGGTTGCCGCGTGAACTGGGAGAGCGTTCCGCTCGGACCGGCGCTCCCGTGCACCTGCTTTCGGTGGGCATGATCGCCGCGGAGTGCCCGCTGATAGCCGGGAATTCCGCGAAAACCGTGTCGTCGAGCGTCACGATTCTGATAATCGTGGTGCAGGCGATGGTCGCCGTCGCCGCATTGCGCCTGATACTGCGCGACGGCTCATCGCTCTGCGCATTCCGCTCGCTGCCGTTGCTCGGCCGCGTGCCGCAATCCGGGCTCGCGGCGTTGTGCATCGTCGCGCTGCTCGTCGACCTGCTGCTGATCGCATGGCTGCTGTACACGATGAACCGTCTGCTGATCATCGGCAATGTCGTGATATTCGCCATAACGGTTGTCGCCGCTGTCATCGTGAACAAATATAGGGTTGATACGAGGTCATAACAACTATGTATAACCGCGGGTTTGCCAACGCGGCGACGCGGAGCCTACGATGATGTCAACGTTCACGGGAACCCGCGAACAGGCCCGGCCCCGGATGATGGGGCGGCACCCCGGTCAGGTGTCTTATCCGAGCAAGGAGTACGTTATGTGTGTCAATGAAGGCGTGAAGGCATCGGCTGTCAGCTCACTGTCGGGCGGACTGCCGATCATGCGCGAGCGGTGAGAGACCGCTCGATAGTCCGTTTCGGATGTTTGCCGGCGCGATCGTGATGATTGTGATTCGCCGTCCGGCATGATTCCTCACACTCCCGGCAGATTACGCCGACGGTTGCCGGATCATTCGCGGCGATGCGGATTCTGCCGCATCGCGGGTTTTCGTATATCGCGATTCGCCGCCACCAAACTGTACCGCCGCGCCGTATCCAAAAACGGCGCGGAAGACAAGAAGAAGGGAATATCCATGTCCACATCATCAGCTCGTCATGAAGCGCCACGCAACGGGCGGCCCGTGAAGCGCCGGCTTATCCGCGTGCTCGCCGGCTCGGCCGTGATAGGCGCTATGGCGGTCGGCGGCCTGCAATTCGCGCTCGGCACGGCCTACGCGGCCGGCGACGTGTGCGACCTGTGCTCGACCAACTACAATCCGGTCGCCTGCTGTTCCAGTGGCGGTTCGGCCTACGATTCCAACCCCGGAGGCGGCATCGACGTCTCAGCGCAGAAGGCCGCGTTCGACAGCTACTGCGCGAACTACAAGAAGGAGCACGCCCAGAAGGAGGAGCCGGCGACGCCCGCCCCCGCCACGAAGCCGAGCAACCCGAAGCAATCGGTCCCGGCCCCGGCGAAGCAGTCCTCGGGCTCGCCGGCCACCCAGACGACGAAGCCCTCCACGGGCAACACCACCGCGCAACAGTCGCAGCCCGCGCAGTCGACCGGCACACAGTCCGGCCAGAGCACGACGGGCAGCACAGCCGGGATCACAGGCGACACGGCCGCGAACGCGAACGCCGATGCCACCGCCACTCAGACCTCGAAGGACGCAGCCTCCCGGAAGAACAGCGATGACAACACCGCCGACACCGCTGGCGGCGAGACCACCACGACCGAATCCGGCATCACCGACAGCGGCACTGATACGGCGGAAACCGCCACGCAGGCCTCTCCGGTCACCGATCGGGCCGAAACCACCAGCCCGGTGGTGCGCATCGTCGCCGGCGTGGTCATCGCGCTCGCCGTCATCGGCACGCTGGGCGCCGCGCTGATTGTGCGCAACAAGCGCCGCGCTCCCGCGCTCGCCGGAGCGAACGGCGGCCGGTCCGACGACGGATTCGACATCGCAGACGGCGCGACGCCGGCCCCCGCGACGTCGGCGAACGCCATTGCCGCAACCGAAGCCCGTGCCGACGCGGGTGCGCCGACCGAAGTGCTGTAGCCCATCGCATCGCCGGCGAACGGGCCATCCGCCGGGCCATCGGCGAGTCTCAACGTGGCCGATAGCGGCGGCGCTCCTACCGCACGGTACGACTTCAACCTCGTCGACGGACCATCGTCCCGCTGAGCCATCAGCGCAGCAGTACCAACGCAATTCGATACGGAAGAAATACAGAAGGGAACCACAACAATGTCCAACACCAACCACAGCCTCACGAGAGGCTCCATCGCCGCTAAAGCCGCGGCGCTGCTCACCGCGGCGGCGCTCGGTCTCACCGGATTCGCACTGACGGGCGGGAACGCCGCGTCCGCCGCCGAAACCACGCCCACGGCGGCAACAGCCGCACAATCCCAGGAAGACACGCCATTCGACTACTACGCGGGCATCCCCAACCTGCCTTCGGATCACGTGTTCGAGAACATCACGCTGGAACGTCTCGAAGACATCCTGCGCTACGGCAAAGGCAACTTCGTGATACTCATCGGCGGCACGTGGGACTCCGCGACGACGGCCGCACTGCCCGCCATCAACACCGCCGCCAAGGCGCAGGGCATCGAGAAGATCTACAATTTCGACCCGCACCTCGACAACGCCGGAGCCGACACGCTCGTCAACATCAACGACAAGAACAACGCGGTCGACGCATTCGCCAAGCGGTTCCAGCAGACCATCGACGAATTCGGCCTGACCGACCTGCAGAGCAAGAACACAGCAAACGTCGTCGACCTGCCGACCCTGTTCACCTACAACAAGGACAACACCGGCGACAAGGTGCTCGCATCCACCGCGAACGTTGCCGACAGCGCCGATCTGACCCGCGTGCTGGGCACCGCGAAGAACGCCGCGACCCGCACCAACGGCCAGTTCTACACCAACTACTACCTGAACAACGTCTCGGCCGGCGCGGCCAGCGTGTTCAAGCAGGGCGAGGACAAGGACTTCTCGCTCATATCGGTGACGTACGGCGAACTGGAGAAGCTGCTGCGGTCGCCAGGCAACCATTACATCTTCTTCGGCGCGACCTGGTGCGGCAACACATACGCCACGATCCGCTACGTGAACCAGGAAGCCCGCAAATACGGCATCAAGCACGTGTACACGTTCGACACGATCCTCGACAGCACATCCGGCAAAGGCTCGCCGTTCCACATCCGCGACAACTACAACAACGGCAGCCACCCGCTGTCGGACCTGTACACGCATCTCGTGAACACGTACCTGCCGAACCTCGTGACCGAGGACGGCAGCCACGGCGTCGTCGATTCCAAGGGCGTCGGCGCGACCCGCCTGCAGGTGCCGCTGCTGCTGCACTACAACAAGAACAACGCCGCCCAGCTGCCCGGAACCGACCAGCCGGCCGGCCCCGTGACCGATGAGGTCGTGGACTACCACGGCAAGACCGCGAACGTCGACACCAAGCCGCAGCCCACGGCGAGGGAATACATGCTCAACTGGTACGGCACCACGTACGACGACAAGGCGATCATCCAAGGCGGATTCTCCATCACCGGCGACGACCTGAGCGCGGCGAAGAACTACGGGCGCAAGGTCAACAACGACCGTGACGCATACATCGCCCAGGCCGACCACTTCTACTCCCTGCTCAACCTGCGCGGCGAAATCGCACAAGCCAAGACGGTGAGCCTGGACGGTTACTCCGCCGACCGGGTCGCCGCATTCAAGAAGGCGCTCGCCGCGGCCGAAAAGACCGTGTCCGACAAGAAGGCGACCATCAGCGCGACCGACACCGCCACGAAGAACATCGCCAATGCGGTCACGGCGCTCGCCGGAGGCAACAACGGCGGCAGCGGTAACGGTAACGGCAGCGGTAGCGGCGACACGGGTAACAATCCGGTCGCAGGCAACACCGACAACGCTGGCGGCAACGATAGCACGGCCGGCAACAAGCCGTCCCGCAAAAACGTCGTCGCCGGCAACGAGCCGCTCTCCCGCACCGGTGCCGAAGCCACGGTCATCGCATCCGTCGCGCTCAGCCTCGCGCTGACCGCCGCCGGGGCGCTGGCGCTGAGCCGCAACCGTGGCGACGCCGCGGCGGCACAAGCTCTCTCCGACTCGACCCGCCCGACCTCGGCGAGGTGAGCTGACTAATGGGAGCGCTATCCAACATCGATCCCACCGCAGTGGCGGTCTGGGCGTCGGCCGTGGTGCTGTTCGCCCTGATCGCCGTGCTGCGCGCGGTCTTCAAACTCAACTTCAGCCTGCTGACGGTGCTCGCGCTTGGGCTGGGCATCGCCCTGAGCCTCGTGTTCGACGGGCAGGTCGACTCGCTCAACCTGCTGGGCAACATCTACATCAACCTGATCACCGCGCTGGTCGCGCCGCTGATCTTCGTGTCGATCATCTCCAGCATCACCTACGTCGGCAGTCTGAAAAAGCTGCGCAGCATCGGATTGCGGTCGGTCGGCTGGCTGCTGCTCACCAATCTGATCGCCATCGTGATGACGCTGGGTGTGGCCATCCCGCTGCACATCGGCTCGGGCGTCAAACTCGTCGACGACGAGTCGACCGCCGGTTTCCTCACCTCGCAGACAGCGCCGCTCGACCAGGTCATACTCAACTTCTTCCCGAAGAACATCGTCGGAGACCTGTCCGGCAACCGTGTGGTGCCCATCATCATCACGGCCACCGTGCTGGCCATCGCCATCGTGTCGGTCGGTCGGCAGAAGGACGTGAGCATCGTCAAGCGGTTCTTCGAGCAGACCAAGAACGTGATCTACAAGGCCGTCGGCTACGTGGTCGAGCTCACCCCGTACGCGGTGGTGGTGCTGGGAGCGACCTCGACGGCCGCGACCACATCCAAGGCGGACGCGCTGCTCGCGCTGCTGAGCATTCTCGTGCTGGGCTTCGTGCTCAACATCATCCAAGCGTTCGTCGTCAACGGGCTGCTGCTGAAATTCGTGGCGCACGTGCCGCCCTTGACGTTCTTCAAGGCCGTGCTGCCGGCGCAGACCACGGCGTTCGCCACGCAGTCCAGCGTGGCGACGCTGCCGCTGAGCATACGGCAGCTCGGCACGGTCGGTGTCGGCGCGGACGTGGCGAACTTCACCACCCCGATCGGGACGACCATCGGCATGCCGGGATGCGCTGGTGTGTGGCCGATGCTGTCGGCCGTGTTCACCATCAACGCGCTCGGACTGGGGTATTCGCCGGTGAGCTATGTGGCGCTCGCGGTGATCGGACTGCTGTCGTCGATCGGTACCGCGGGCGTGCCGGGCACTGCGATCGTGACCGCGACGACCGTGTTCACTGCGGTTGGTCTTCCGGTGCAGCTTCTGGTGCCGCTGGTGCCGGTCAGCAACATCGTCGGCATGCCGAGCACGATGGCGAACGTGTCCGCTGCGGTCACATGCGCGGCCATCGTATCGCGGCAGACCGGGGAGTTCGACGAGGGCGTGCTGGATTCGGCTCGTGCCGGGCGGCATCGCCATCGCGCGGGCGTGGTCGTGTCGCCGGCTGGCGGGGCGGTTGCGGCTCCTGTCGTTCCTGTTGCGGCTCCCCTCGGCGCGGTGGGGGTTGCGGCGTCCGTCGTCGCCTCACCCGTCGCGGCTGGAGTCGGTGCGGCCCATAAGCCGGTGCAGCCGGGATTCGCGGTGACGCCTGGATTGTCATTGACGTTGCATCAGTCGACGCTGCGTGTGCAGGCCGACGACGATGCCGACGACGCTCCGGTGCCCGTTGGCGCGTGCGGCATCTCCGCCCACGCCGCCACGGCAAAAGCCGCATAGGCTGTCGAGTGGGCTGGCTGGGGGCTCGAAGATATGTCCAGATGAAAAAGGCGACCCGCAAACGGTCAAATTACGCGGGTCGCCGTGAGTATCCGAGCAAGGGTACCCGCAAAGGCATCATAGCATATGAGGCATGTGAGCAAGCTGAGTCGCGTATCGGAGCCGTCTGATATATGGCACGTACGACCTAGGACCGGTGGTGCGGTTGCGGTCGTTTCGCCGGGGCGGCCATAATGGTGTCATGCATGTGATTTCAGGACGATTCAAGGGCGTCGCGTTGACCACGCCGAAAACCGGAACCCGGCCGACCACCGACCGGACCAAAGAGGCGATATTCTCGCATCTGGATTCATGGCAGGTGCTGGACGACGCCCGCGTATTGGATCTGTTCGCCGGGACCGGGGCACTGGGCATCGAGGCGTTGAGCCGCGGCGCGAGGGAGCTGGTGGCGGTAGAGTCCTCCGCTCCGGCGGCGGCGCTGATCGCCAAGACGTTGACCGCGCTGCAGCGGAACCGTTCGTGGGAGCGCGGCATGACGGCCCGGGTCATCAGGGCCAGGGCCGAGAAGTACGTCGCTTCGGGTGCCGCACGCTCGGCCTCGAACGCCGATGCTGCTGGCGGCTCCGCGAAGTCGGCGGCGTTCGATGTGATCTTCATCGACCCGCCGTACGCGTTCGCCACCGAGGACTGCAACCAGTTGCTCTCGGACATGGTCGCCCATGGAATCGCCGGCGGGAATACGACGATCGTGTTGGAGCGATCCGCGCGTTCCGACGAGCCCGTGCCGCCCGAGGGATGGGTCCTCGCCGAGCATCGCGATTACGGTGAGACCGCGGTGTGGTATATCGAGTCCGCGCTTGAGACGTCGGAGGCCTCGGAGACCTCGGGCGCGACGGATGAGTGAGCGGCCGAGGCGAGTGTAGCCCGTTGCTGCGAGCCCGAAGCGGCCTTGGCCCAATCGCCGCCGTGCCGAATGTTACCTAGCTAATATTCTCTGACAGAGAACATCGGCATGTGGGTCGCATGGCGCACGTATCGTTAATCATGGAATAGCTCGAATCGAGGTATCGAATCGAGCTATTAAAAGACAGTGAAACAACAAACGCAATGCCATCGCGAAAGGATGCCATCATGTCGAACTTCATCGAGAAACTCAAGGCCCGTCGCTCGCAGTACGCGCTGACCTCCGAATCCCCGGTCAGCGATCAGGAGATCGTCAAGACCGTCGAGGACGTCACCGTGCAGGTGCCGAGCGCGTTCAACTCCCAGCCGCAGCGCGCCATCGTGCTGTTCGGCGACGCCAACCAGAAGCTGTGGAACATCGTCAAGGAGACGCTGCGCAAGGTCGTGAGCGATGACGAAGCGTTCAAGGCCACCGAGGCCAAGATCAACGCCTTCGCCGCCGGCCACGGCACCGTGCTGTTCTACGACGACGCCGACGTGACCAAGCAGCTGCAGAAGAACTTCCCGACCTACGCTGCGAACTTCCCCGGATTCGCCCGTGATGCCGCCGGCATGCTGCAGCTCGCCGTGTGGACCGCGCTCGCCGAGAAGGGGCTTGGCGCATCCCTGCAGCACTACAACCCGCTGATCGACGAGGCGGTCGCCGCCGAATTCGGTCTGCCGTCCAGCTGGGTGCTGCAGGCGCAGATGCCGTTCGGCACCGTCGCCCAGGCCGCGGCTCCGGTTGACAAGCAGCCGGTTGACTCCCGCGTGAAGGTGTTCGGCCTGTAAGCCGAATGGTCGCTCCCGCTGCCGGGGTGGGGCGAAATACCAACGAGCCAATAAAAAACCCGTGACCGGTTGCATGTTCCGCATGCCGGTCACGGGATTTTTGCTTGACTGTTGTTTCCGCCGCCGACCTGTACGGCCGGCCATCAGGCATCAGCCCTCAATGGCGATCTGGTGCTTGCTTTCGACCTGCGGCTGCGCCTCGATCTTCGGAACCTGAATGCGCAGCGTGCCGTTCTGGTAGTTGGCGTGGATGTCGTTCTCCTTCACCTGATCGCCGACGTAGAAGCTGCGCGAGCAGGTGCCGACGTAACGTTCACGACGAAGCCACTTGCCGGACTCATCCTTGTCGCCGCTGTCCTCGTCCTTATGGGCGGACACGGTCAGATAGCCGTTGTTCAGCGAGACGCTGATGTCGTCCTTCTTGAAGCCGGGCATGTCGATGTCCACGTCATAGCCCTTGTCGTTCTCGCGCACGTCCGTACTCATCATGTTCGTCGGGGTCATCGCCGCGCTGTTGTCGGCGGAACGCCAACCCTCGAAGAACGGGTCGTCAAACAGGTCAGAGAACATCGTGTCATTCATCAAAGCCGGAAACATTGCCATAATCGGTACTCCTCGCATATCGGAGTGGAACGGGTTGGCTTGCCGCGCCGGCCGGGTGACTGGCCTTGCCGGTGTGGTCTATCGTGGCCGTTCCCGGAACCCCTCT
>ENA-OQCW01000314-OQCW01000314.1-human-gut-metagenome-genome-assembly--contig:-NODE-314-length-32369-cov-4.035668_pt1 | contig 32369 bp, 34 predicted proteins | sample MGYA00242767_ERZ504593 | MGnify/ENA primary metagenome ERZ504593 (study PRJEB26092, sample SAMD00036307) | human gut metagenome | host: Homo sapiens | study: EMG produced TPA metagenomics assembly of... | reverse complement strand
GCTGATTTGTAATCAGCAGGTTATCGGTTCGAGTCCGATCATCGGCTTTTTGGACCTTTAGCTCAGTTGGTTAGAGCAACCGGCTCATAACCGGTCGGTCCTGGGTTCGAGTCCCCGAAGGTCCATTAGTTAAAGGTATCCAAGAAATGTAGAATATGGCCCAGTGGCTCAGTTGGTTAGAGCGCCGCCCTGTCACGGCGGAGGTCGAGAGTTCGAGTCTCTTCTGGGTCGATTTGAAATGCAGTAGCATTTCGAAAATGCCGCAGTGGCGGAACAGGCAGACGCACAGGACTTAAAATCCTGCGGGACTTATACTCCCGTACCGGTTCGATTCCGGTCTGCGGCATTAGTTGGAAAGAAACGTTGATTATAGACGTTTCTTTTTTTATTTCTTAATATATCAAAATTCAAAATAAAACTGCTGAGGAAATATTTTACCTCAGCAGTTTTTGTTATTTGATAAACTGATAAATGTTGTAAATATTGATTAAAATAATAACTACCATTAAACCGATAAAGAGTTTATCTACAGTTTTCTCTTGGATTTTTTTATTAAGAGATCTTCCGGCAATTCCACCGGCAATTCCACCTACAACCATAAAGATAAGGGTTGCAATTTCAAAATCAGGAACACTTTTTGTTACAATAGAGGAGAATAAGCTGGCTATCTGTGAAAAGAAAATAATGTAAAGTGAATTTTCAGCCGCAATTTTTGTTGTCATTGAGAAGAAGAAAAACAAAACAACAAGATTGATAGGACCGCCTCCAATACCCAGGAAGGAGGAGAGAATTCCCAGAAAAATACCAATAGCTACGCAAGCAATTAAGTTTGTTACCTGATAAGTTCTAATATGTTCTTTGTACAGCGTATAAACTAAAGTACCGATTGTTACCAGCATAAGGCAGGTAGCCTGAACAGCACCTACTTTATTTTTATCCGGACTTAATGAAGATACAAATGAAAATATCCATTTTCCTAAAAGTCCACCCACTGCAGCTCCCAGTGCCAATGGTAAGCCTGTTTTTTGTTCAATGTGTGAATTACCGCTTAGTTTGCTTTTGATTACAGAATATGTAGTCATAGAAAGAACAGTGCAGCCGGATAAGAAACTTATGGTGGCAACATCCATAATGCCAAATGCGTCAAGAACAGGTTTTATAATAACACCGCCCCCGATACCGCAAATTGCCCCTATGATGGAGGCAAAGAAACAGATTAGACAGAAAATTACTAATAACATAATAATACCTCACATTTTTTTATTCTATTCTATTTTAGTCTTTTTGTAGCTGTATAGCAATTATTATGTTATTATAGTATGTATAATAAAAAATATATGAATTTAAAAGGAGAGGTATGACATTACGACATTTAAAAATATTTTCTGAGGTTTGTCGTTTGGAAAGCATTACACTTGCTGCTGAAGAAATGAATATGGCTCAGCCGGCAGTAAGTTATGCGATTCGGGAATTAGAGGGGTATTATGAGACAAAGTTATTTGAGAGAATGAATAGACGATTATATATTACAGAAGCAGGAGAAGAACTTTTAATTTATGCAGACTCTATTCTAGCTCAATTTGATGAAGCAAGAGATGTTTTGCGAGATATTCAAACAGTAACAAAAGTACGGGTAGGGACAAATGCCTCGTATGGAATTAGCAGCCTTCCGAAGTTAATTGCAGGTTTTAAAAAACAATATAAAGAAATTCCTGTATATACATTAGTAGATAATTCCAGACAAATTGAGGAGAAATTAATGAGAAATGATTTGGATTTTGGAATAACAGATTATCCTTCCAATCCACAATTTTTATTAGTGTACCGGTGGGAACAGATAAAATGATAGCAGTGTGTTCTTCTGATTATTTATGTCAAGATTCTGTAAAAATGGAAGAACTAATTACAATGCCATTGCTTTTAAGAGAACTGGGAAGCGGATCTAGGAGTATAGTAGAAGGAATTTTAAGTAAGTATAAAAAGAAGCCGGAAATTGTGATGGAAAGTATCAGTATCCGAAGTTTGATTGAGGCATGCAGTCAGGGAATGGGAGTTTTGCTTCTTACAAAATCAGTATTAGAACCTTATATGAAAAGTCATCATTTAAGAGAAATTGAAATTGTAGATGAAAATATTATGAGGGAATATTATTTTGTATATCATAAGAGTAAATTTCTGACAAAGAGTATGAAATATTTTCAGGAATTTGTTTTGAAGAACAGATAGGAGAGATTTATGGAATTATATGAGTTAAAAGAAGAACAGGAAAAGGTAATTTTAGTCGGTGTGCAGACTAGAGAAAATGATGATACAGAAGATTCTTTAGAGGAATTAAAAGAGCTGGTAAAAACAGCCGGTGCAGAAGTTTTAGAAACTGTAATACAGGCAAGAGAAGCTGTTCATCCGGGGTATTATGTAGGAACAGGAAAGCTGGATGAAATCCGTATGATGATTGATGGATACGGAGCTACAGGAATTGTTTGTGATGATGAATTATCTCCATCACAGATTAATAATCTGGAAAGAGAATTACAATGTAAAATCATGGATAGAACTATGGTAATTTTAGATATTTTTGCGGCAAGGGCAAATACCAGTGAAGGAAAAATACAGGTAGAGTTGGCACAGCTTAGATATAGAGCAGCACGTTTAACAGGGCTTGGAAATTCCATGTCGAGACTGGGAGGTGGAATTGGAACAAGAGGTCCGGGAGAGAAAAAACTGGAGATGGATAGACGTCTGATCAAGCTTCGAATTTCCCAGTTAAAAAAAGAACTGGAGCAGGTAAAACGCCATAGACAGGTTTTACGTGAGGGAAGAAGCAGAGAAAACATTATGACGGCAGCGATTGTAGGTTATACAAATGCAGGAAAATCCACTCTTTTGAACACATTAACAGATGCAAAAGTTTTGGAAGAAGATAAGCTTTTTGCTACTTTAGACCCAACTACCAGAATTTTGGAATTACCGGGAAAACAGAAACTTTATCTTACGGATACGGTAGGATTTATTAGAAAGCTTCCTCACCATTTGATTGAGGCTTTTAAAAGTACATTAGAAGAAGCAAAATATGCAGATTTTATTATTCATGTGGTAGACGTTTCCAATCCTCAAAGAGAAAAGCAGATGTTTGTAGTGTATGAGACACTTCAGGAACTAGGTGTGGAAGATAAAAAAGTAGTTACTTTGTTTAATAAACAGGATAAACTTCAGGATGAGGAAACCATAAGAGATTTTAAAGCAGATTATATTGTGAAAACAGCCATAAAAACTGGACAGGGATTAGAAGAACTAAAAGAAGTTCTGGAAAAAATACTGACAGAAAATCAGATATATTTGGAAAGAATTTTGGATTATCAGGAAGCAGGGCAGATACAGCTTATTCGGAAATATGGACAGCTGATTTCAGAAGAATATACAGATAAAGGAATTGAAATAAAAGCAAGAGTTCCTCAGAATATATATGGAAAAATAGGCGGAAGATAAAAAGAGTAAACTGTCATATTAGGTGCATATCAAAAATGTATAAATATGACAGTTTACTCTTATATATTATTTATTTTCTTTTGCAGCCTCTGCCATTTTCATAGCACGAACTTTTAATGGCAGACCGAATAAAGTGATAAATCCATCTGCGTCATGGTGATCATATAAATCACCTGTTGTAAAGGATGCAAGAGACTCATTATACAAGCTATAAGGAGAAACAGTACCTGCTTTAATAATGTTACCTTTGTAGAGCTTTAATTTTACTTCTCCGGTTACATACTCCTGTGTGCTTTCTACAAATGCCTGAATTGCTTCACGCAGAGGGGTGAACCATTTTCCTTCGTAAACGATTTGAGCAAATTGACTTCCTAATTTCTTTTTCATTTCCATTGTATCACGGTCTAAAATTAATTCTTCCAGCTGTGCGTGAGCTTCCATAAGGATTGTACCGCCTGGAGTTTCATATACACCGCGGGATTTCATGCCAACGACACGATTTTCTACAATATCGATAATTCCAATACCATTGGCACCACCTAATTCATTTAATTCTGTAATAATTTCGGATACTTTCATTGCTTTTCCATTTAATGCAGTAGGAATACCTTTTTCAAAAGTAAGAGAAATTTCAGTTTCTTTATCAGGTGCTTTCTGAGGAGTTACTCCAAGAACCAGTAAATGTTCATAGTCTGGTTCAGCAGCAGGATCTTCCAGTTCCAGACCTTCATGGCTGATGTGCCATAAGTTTCTGTCACGGCTGTAGCTGTTGCTCATGTTAAATGGGAGGTCAATACCGTGTGCCTTACAGTATTCCATTTCATCTTCACGGGACTGCATGGTCCATACATCTGTCATACGCCATGGAGCAATAATTTTCAGATCTGGAGCAAGAGCTTTGATACCTAATTCAAAACGAATCTGATCATTTCCTTTTCCTGTAGCGCCATGACAGATGGCTACAGCGCCTTCTTTTCTTGCGATTTCTACTAATTTTTTTGCAATAGGCGGACGAGCCATAGAAGTACCTAACAGGTATTTGTTTTCATAAACAGCTCCTGCCTGAACGCAAGGAACAATATAATCGTCACAAAACTCATCTACAATATCTTCGATATACAGTTTTGAAGCACCTGATAAAGCTGCACGTTCTTCTAAACCATCTAACTCGGAACCCTGACCGCAGTTGATGCAGCAACAGATAACTTCGTAATCAAAATTTTCCTTTAACCATGGAATAAGAGCAGTTGTATCTAAACCACCGGAATATGCTAAAATGACTTTTTCTTTCATGATAAAATCCTCCAAAGATTTATTTTGTATGCATGTAATATACACCTAAATAAATAATTATGCAATAGTTTTTTTGAAAAAATAGAAAAAAACTTATAAAACAGTATAAATATACATTGTTATGCAGTGGGAAGAAATGAATAAAAAAAGAAATACCGGTAAAAATATGGTAGAGAAAGCAATGGAGGAAAATAAAGATGTGGGGAATTTTAATTGCATTATTATCAGGGGCGCTGATGAGTGTTCAGGGAGTTTTCAATACAGAACTGACAAAGCAGACAAGTTTGTGGGTTTCTACAGGATGGGTACAGGTGTCAGCTTTTCTTATTTGTGTAGCAGCATGGTTCTTTACCGGACGTGAGGAGATAGGTACTTTGATGAAGGTCGATAATAAGTATATACTTCTCGGAGGTGTAATCGGAGCTTTTATTACTGTAACAGTTATTCAAAGTATGTCTTCTTTAGGACCAGCTAAGGCGGCAATGCTAATTGTAATTGCACAGCTTGCAGTTGCATATCTTATTGAACTTTTGGACTTTTTGGTGTAGAAAAGGTGGATTTTCAATGGAAAAAACTTTTGGGAATGGCAATCGCTATTGTTGGTATTGTTATTTTTAAATGGGAGAAATAGGACAAAAACAGCCGGTTGTATGCGGCTGTTTTTTGGATTGCAGAAAAAGAAAATGATGATATACTAAAGCCACATTTCAAATAAATAAATCGGTAATTCTGCCGTAATACCCATAAAATACATTAGAAAGTAATAAAGTTTATATATTTTTTAGAAAAGAAGTTATCAATTTGATATTGTAAAGAGATTGCAAATTCGTTACAATAGACATAGTTGTACGGAGGTCTCTTTACAGTTTTGTAAGGGAGGCAATGTATAATGAAAGCAAAAAATATCTTATTTATAGTGCTTATGGGCATAATATGTCTTATTTTTAGCTCCTGTAATTCCCCAAAAAGAGGAAACGGTTGTAATAGAGCAGCCGGAAGAAAAACAGAATAAACCGCAAACAGAGGAACATTCTGAAAAGGAAGAAGTTTGGATATGGGTAGACGTCAGCGGAGCAGTCAATACTCCGGGTGTATATCGCTTGAAGCAGGGTTCCAGAGTATTTGAAGCAGTTCAGGAAGCCGGGGGCTTTCTGGAAAACGCAGATACAGCAGGAATTAATCAGGCTTCTGTTTTATCAGATGGGGAAAAGCTCCAAATCTATACCATAGAAGAAGCGCAACAAATGGAAATCCAGCCCCAGGAGTTTTCAGACTCAAGGGAAAAAGCAGATACCAATGGCAAAATCAATATCAATACGGCTGATTTGGCAGAACTTCAGGAAATTCCGGGAGTGGGAGAAAAAAAGGCACAGTCCATTATGGAGTATCGGGAAAACTGTGGAGGCTTTCAAAATATTGAACAGCTTCAGGAAGTACCGGGGATTAAAGGAAAAACATTTGATAAAGTCAAAGATTACATAACAGTAAAATAAGGAGAATATAGATGAGTAAGCGTGTATTAGTCGTAGATGATGAAAAGTTGATTGTAAAAGGAATACGTTTTAGTCTGGAGCAGGAAGGTATGGAAGTAGATTGTGCTTATGATGGGGAAGAAGCGCTGGAGAAGGCCAGAGAGAAAGAATACGATATGATTCTTCTGGATATTATGCTCCCGAAACTTACTGGACTGGAGGTCTGTCAACAAATCAGAGAGTTCTCATCTGTGCCCATTATTATGTTGACTGCAAAAGGGGAAGATATGGATAAAATTCTGGGACTTGAATATGGCGCAGATGATTATATCACAAAACCTTTTAATATTTTGGAAGTGAAAGCACGTATTAAAGCAATCATGAGAAGGATGCGCAAAGAAGAAACAAAAGAGAGCTTTGGAAAGACGTTGGTATCAGGAGATTTGAAACTGGATTGCGAAGGTAGAAGAGTGTTTATTGCGGGAAAAGAAATTAATCTTACTGCAAAAGAATTTGATGTATTGGAACTTTTGGCAAAAAATCCAAACAAAGTATATAGCAGAGAAAATCTTTTGAATTTGGTATGGGGATACGAGTATCCGGGAGATGTGCGTACTGTTGATGTACATATCAGGCGTTTAAGAGAAAAAATAGAAACTGTTCCAAGTGATCCGAAGTATGTTCATACAAAATGGGGAATTGGATATTATTTTCAGGGCTAAAATAACGCCGCAGTAGATAGATGCTATTGCGGCAATTCTTTTCTGTGGCTTAAAAAAAAGCCGTATTGCTGGAGTGAGGAAATTATGATGAAGATAAAGATGAAATTATCATTTTTGAAAAGTCTTAGATTTCGAGTTATGATACTTTTGGTTATTATTGGAATTTTGCCGTGTATCATTGCGGAAAGTGTGATTGTAAGCAGTTATGAAAACAGGGCGGTAGAGCTGAAAAATATCAGTGTAAAAAATCAATGTGATATTCTGGGAAAACAGCTTATGAAGGAGGAATATTTGAAACGTCCTCAGTCAGAAGTTATTAATAGTGAATTGGCTATGTTTTCTTCGGTTTTCAGTGGGAGAATTTTAGTTATTAACAGAGATGGACGAATTGTAAAAGATACCTATGATATTGATACTGGGAAATATGTTTTGTCAGAAGCTGTAATTAAATGCTTTGAGGGGGAAAATACAGGATGTTATGATAAAGAAAACTCTTATATCGTGCAGACAGTTCCTTTAAAAAACATGAAAAATAAACAGATAGAGGGCGTAATGCTCATTAGTATTTCTACTAGTGATATTAAGGACAGTATTGCTCTTTTAAGGCACAGATCTAATTTATTACTGCTTATCATTTGCGTATTTGTTTTAATTTTAGGTTTTGTGTGGTCGAAAACATTGGTTCGTCCATTTGCACGAGTTGGAAAAGCAATTGAGGAATTGACAGACGGATATTTAGATGAAGAAATTTCTGTGCCGGATTATACAGAAACGGAGATGATTAGCAGCGTTTTTAATAAAATGTTGAAGAAAATGAAAGTTTTAGATGATTCCAGACAGGAATTCGTGGCAAATGTGTCTCATGAACTGAAAACACCTATGACTTCTATTAAAGTTTTAGCTGACTCTCTTGCAGGACAGGAAGATGTTCCTGTGGAGCTGTATAAAGAATTTATGCAGGATATCGCAGTAGAAATTGACAGGGAAAATAAGATTATTACAGATTTGTTGTCTTTAGTGAAAATGGATAAAAAAGGCATCAGAGCTTAATATTGAAAAAGTCAATATTAATGAGTTAATGGAAAATATTTTAAAGAGACTGAAACCTATTGCAGCTAAAAAGCGGGTAGAGCTGGTTTTGGAAAGTTATCGTCCTATTGTTGCAGAAATTGATGAGGTGAAGCTGAGTCTGGCTTTATCAAATTTGGTAGAAAACGGAATTAAATATAATGTAGAAGATGGCTGGGTACATGTAACTTTAAATGCAGATCATAAGTATTTTTACATTTCTGTAGAAGACTCTGGAATAGGAATACCACAGGAATCTATAGATCGCATTTTTGAGAGATTTTATCGTGTAGATAAATCTCATTCCAGGGAAATTGGGGGAACAGGTTTGGGACTTGCTATTACCAGAAATGCGATTGTTATGCATAGAGGTGCAATTAAAGTAAAGAGTGAGGAACATAAAGGAACTACATTTTCAGTGAGAATTCCGTTAAATTATATTGGATAGGAGGGTTACAGGTGAAAGGAAAAAAACAGGGTATCCTGCTCCTTTTGCTTTGCTCTGTTATACTGGCTATGACAGGGTGCAGTAAAAAGGAAGAAAAAATGAAAAAAGAGAATACCAGATGTATTATTTATCGCCTACAGAAAATTCCTTGGAGACGGATGAGTATATACCAACAAAACGTACAACAGAGGCAATGGTACAGGAGATAGGACAGATACTGGAAGCAGCTCCGGAAAAAGAGGAGCATTTTCGGCTTCTTCCAAAAGATGTAAATATCTTAGACTGTAGTTACGATGGTGAAAAGGTTGTTGTTAATTTTAATGAAAACTATAAAAAAATTGAAAAACACCAGAGAAATTTTGGTAAGAGCAGGTGTTGTAAAGGCATTTGTTCAGATACCGGGAGTTGAGTATGTGGAATTCACAGAAAATGGAGCACCTATGACAGGTTCAGAAGGTGTGGAAATAGGGAGAATGGACAGAAATACTTTTATAGAAAATGAAGGCGAGAATGTAAATTCTTATGTGCACAGTAATTTGAATTTATATTTTGCAGATGAAAGTGGCAGCAGTCTGGTGAAGGAGACAGTTTCGGCTTATTATAACAGTAATGTTCCGGTGGAACGAGAAGTAGTAGAAAGATTGTTAAAAGGTCCTAAGACAGAGGGATTAAAACCTACTTTGTCATCGAATACAAAAATTTTGGGTGTTTCTATTATAGAGGGGATTTGTTATGTAAATCTGGATAAGAGTTTTTTGTCAGACTCTATGGATGTACAGGAGAAACTTCCGATTTATTCTATTGTCAATTCCCTTACAGACGCATGTAATATTCGTGCTGTGCAGATTTTGGTGGAAGGAGAAACAAAGGTTACATTTCGGGAAACTATGGAATTAGATGAACCTTATCATGCGGATTATGGCCTGATAAAGGAGGAAAAAAGTGAGTAAAAGACCATTGTGTGTAGCTGCCCTTTTATGGGCAGCCATACTGTGGCTTTTGGGGCAGATGCAAGTTCCGGGTTTTACTTTTCAAACACCGAAACTTCCGCTTAAAAATTCTTTAGAAAAAGCTACAGTAAGCGGAGAAATTTATAAAAAAGAAGAATTTACGCTTTATACAAATCTTTATATCAAAAATGCAAATCTAAATATAACTTCAAAACAATATCCAATAGACAATGTAAAAGTTTATATAAAAAAAGAAAAGTATGTTGATTTTTTGAACTGTGGAGATAAAGTTGCAGTAAGAGGACTGCTGGAAGAAATTCCACTTCCTGTTAATTTGGGACAGTTTAATGAAAGAGTCTATAATTATGCAAGAGGAATAAAATGGTATCAGGATGGGGAGAGCATAAAAGTCCTGGAGAAAAATTTTAATCCCTTTTTAAAATGTCAGGATAAAATAAAAGAAATGTGGAAAAATGGAATTTCGAAAGTTGCTCCGGAGGATAAAAATGGATTTTTTGAGTCTGTCTTATTGGGAGAAAAGAGAAATTTGGACAGTAGTCAGAAAATTCTGTTTCAGATTATGGGATGTTCCCATATTTTGGCTATTTCAGGACTTCATCTTTCTATTTTAGGAGGAGGGATTTTAAAAGTTTTGCAAAGGTTTTCTATTCCTTTTGGGGCAGCAGGAAGCATTTCCATGATTACAATGATTTTATATGGAAATCTTACCGGAAATGGAGCAGCTGTAATGCGGGCGGTAATTATGTTTTCTGTATGGATTGGAGCGCTGATGTGGAAAAGAACTTATGATTTTTTATCTTCAGCAGCTTTAGCGTGTATTTTGCTTTTAATAAAATCACCATTATATTTATATGATAGTAGTTTTTTATTGTCTTTTGGTGCAATTCTGGGTTTGGGTTTTGTTCAACCTGTACTTTTTCCCAAAAAAGTGAGAAAAGGAAAGATGATATTTTGGAAGAAAATGAGAAATGTTTTATCAGATGGAATTAAGGGAGGAATTGCTGTATGGGCGGTTCTTCTACCTATAATGATGTATTTTTTTTATGAAATATCTGTGTTTGGAATTATTGTAAATCTTTTGGTTCTTCCTACAACAGGTATTTTGCTGATATTTAGTTGCGTGGGAAGTCTTTTAGGAATGTGCGGAATGATTTCTTTTGGTAAGCTTGCCATAGTACCTGCAGTATTGATTTTAGAAATTTATTTGGGAATAGGGAGAATTATTCAAAAAATTCCTTTTGCATTATGGATTACAGGAAAACCGGCCTTGTGGAAATGTGTGAGTTATTATGTAGTTCTGTTTCTTTTATTATGGATGAAAAAAAGTAAAAGATGGAAAAAATCTTTTTATGGAATATTGGCATTATCTATATTTCTTTTATGTGGAAAACTTCCGTGGGAAAAAAGAGATATTACATTTTTAGATGTCGGACAAGGGGAATGTGCCTGTATTCATACGGATGATAGAAGCTGTTTTCTCATAGATGGAGGTAGCAGTAGCGTGTCTGGTGTAGGAAAGTATCGAATACTTCCATTTTTAAAAGCATTTGGAATAGTGGAGATAAAGGGATTTTTGTTTCGCATACAGATTTAGATCATATTAGTGGAATACAGGAACTTTTGGAAAGTGTGGAAAAAAGGGAGATACAGATGAAGATAGGAACACTATTTTTGTCGGAGTGTGAGGAAACAAAGGAGAAACTGGAGGCTTTGGAAGAAAGTGGGAAAAGAGCAGGATGTAAAATAGTATATATAAAAAAAGGAACAAAAATAAGGGAAGGAAAGGTGCTGTTAGAATGTCTTGCACCTGACAGAAAAGATTTAGAATGTAATGAGGGTTCTCAGGCGTTGCGAATGACAAAAGGAAGCCTTAGGGTACTTTTTACAGGAGATATAGAGGGCGAAGGGGAAAGTGCATTTTTTCAGGAATTAAAGGAAAGAAATGAGGGATATGATGTATTAAAAGTGGCACATCATGGTTCTAAAAACTCAACAAAAGAAGAACTATTGGAAATTATCAATCCCAAAGCTTCTGTGATTTCCTGCGGCAAAGATAATTCTTATGGGCATCCTCATAAGGAGTTATTGGAAAGATTGAAAATTTATACAGAAAAAATATTTTTCACTATGAAAGAAGGCGAGATTATATTGATAGAAAGAAAGGATGGGTTTTATATAAGGAGCAGATTAGGAGGGAAAAGATATCTTTTCATGAGAAATGAACCATGATATAATATTTGCACATAAAAATTGTAAGAAAAGAGAGAAGTATGAAAAGCTTACAGGAAGATATTAAAAATCAGGATTTTAAACAGGTATATTTACTTTATGGTGAAGAAAATTATTTAAAACAGCAGTATAAAGGAAAATTGAAAAAGGCGCTGATTCAGGAGGAGGACTCCATGAATTTCTCTATGTTTGAAGGGAAAAAGACGGAGCCCAAGGAAATTATAGATTTGGCAGAAACTATGCCTTTTTTTGCAGACAGACGAGTGATTTTTCTGGAAGATACCGGTTTCTTTAAAAATCAGTGTGGAGATTTACCGGAATATATGGCGGAGTTGCCAGAATATATCTGTATGGTGTTTATCGAAAATGATGTAGATAAACGAAATAGAATGTATAAGGCTGTAAAAAAGTATGGTCGAGCAGTGGAATTTAATGTGCAGGACAGTAATACGATTATGCGTTGGGTTTTGGGAATGATGAAAAGAGAGGGAAAAAAGATTACCCAAAAAGATATGGAGCTTTTTCTGAGTAAAACAGGAACAGATATGGGAAATATAGAAAGGGAATTGGAAAAGCTTTTATGCTATACCATAGGCAGAGAGGTTATTACGGCACAGGATATTGAGAATGTATGTACAACACAGATAACCAATCATATTTTTGAGATGATTCGGGCTGTAACAGAGAAAAATCAAAAAAAAGCATTAGATCTTTATTATGAGTTGCTGGCATTAAAAGAGCCACCTATGAGAATATTGTTTCTTCTTGCAAGACAGTTTAACCTGATTATGCAGGTAAAGGAATTATCAAAATGTGGATATGATCAATCGCAAATTGGAAAAAAAGCAGGAATTCAGCCGTTTGTTGTGAAAAATTATCTCACCTATGCAAGAAAATACAGTACCGAAGAATTGAGAACAGCAGTAGAGGAATGTGTTGCAGCAGAAACAAAAGTGAAGACAGGATTTATGACAGATACCATGAGTGTGGAATTGCTATTGGTAAAATTTAGTAGTATATAACGTACAAAAAACCCCCTTGACTGATGACGGTCAGTCGAGGGGGTGATTTTATTATAAGCTATCTAATTCTTATGCAAGAGTGTTTACTGCTTTAGATAAGCGGGAAACTTTTCTTGCAGCTGTATTTTTGTGATAAACACCTTTAGAAGCTGCTTTATCAATAGTAGAAATAGCATTTAATAATGCTGCAGATGCTGCCTCTTTATCTTTTGCTTCGATAGCAGCTTCTACTCTTCTGATAGAAGTTTTAACAGCTGATTTGATAGATTTATTTCTTTCAGCTTTTTTTCTGTTTACTAATACTCTTTTTTTTGCAGATTTAATGTTAGCCAAAGCGTACACCTCCGAATATAATCTTTTTCCAATTTATTATTTTCTATTATCTATCGGAGAAAGACACGGAACTCTCCGATACAATCATGCATTTTTTATTTTAGAATATTTGCCGATAAATGTCAATACATAAAATCCTTTAAATTGCAAAAAATACTTAAAAAGCCAAGGAAAGGAAGATATAGATGTCATTGCAGAGAATTCATACAGATTTAGCATTGGAAGCAAAGGAAAAATTTGAAGAGGATAACGTAGAAATTCGAGGTGTTGTGATTGAGGAAGACTATAATCATGAAAAGGATATCAGAACGACTGTTGTACGAATTGAGACAGAAAACGGAGCAAAAACCATGGGAAGACCGCAAGGCGTGTATATTACCATTGAAGCACCGAATATGTCTGTACCGGATGAAGATTACCACAGGGAAATTTCAAAAGAAATTGCACATCATGTAAAAAGTCTTTTACCTAAAAAAGAAGACATGAAAGTGTTGGTGGCAGGGTTGGGAAACAGAGAAATTACTCCGGATGCGCTGGGACCGGAAGTAGTGTCAAATCTTCATATCACCAGACATATTATTAAAGAATATGGTATCCAGGGAATGGGAGAGGAGCATGCATGCAGCGTAAGCGGAATTGTACCAGGTGTCATGGCTCAGACGGGAATGGAAACTTTGGAAATTATCAGAGGTGTGACCGAGGAAACAAAGCCTGATGTGATTATTGCCATTGATGCTTTAGCTGCCAGAAGTGTAAAAAGACTGAATAGAACCATTCAGATTACAGATACGGGAATTAATCCCGGTTCAGGAGTGGGAAATCATCGAAACAGTTTAAATGAGGATGTGCTGGGAGTAAAAGTAATTGGTATTGGAGTACCTACAGTGGTGGATGCAGCAACCATTGTCCATGATTCCATGGCACATTTATTAGATACTTTAGAGGAGGCAGAGAAGAAAGAATTTTTGGAAGAAATGATTGCACCTTCTCTTTATAGTATGTTTGTAACGCCAAAAGATGTAGATGAAACGATAAAACGGCTTTCTTATACGATTTCAGAAGGATTGAATTTTACATTTGCAAAAGACAAGGAATAATTGAAATACATTTTCTCATATATAGATATGAGGTGATAGGATGAAGAAAAGAGATGTGGAACAGGGAATTTCAATTTTGCTTTGGATTTTAATGGTTTTTCTGGCAGCGTATATTATTGTAAAGGGACTGGCTCTTGATAAAAAAGATATGGAATATATGATGGGGAATATTCAATATCAGGCATTAAAGACGTATCTTCCGGGAATAACAGAAACAGAAAAGGATAAAATGCAATGGTTAAGGGATAAAATAAGAGCACAAATTCCTATGTTGAAAAAGTATTCGAAAAGGGAGGAAAAGAAACCAGAAATAGATGAACAAACCAGCAGTAGAATTATGAGGGAAAACACAGAATTTTTGGAGGCAAAACTTTTAGAAGAAAATCAAGAAGCCAGGTCCGCCATCTTCCGGTTATGAAAATACAGAAGATGAAGAAATACCGGGAGATAACCAAAGTCAGGAAACAGCAAATCAGGTAAAAGCTCCGGGTTACGGATATTCCTCTGGGAAAAATTTCAGGATTTTGAATTTTGTTATGAGTAAATTTTTATACGGTAGACAAAACAACCAGTATAAACAGTGAACAGTTAAATGCCCCGGCACTTCTGGAAATGGATATGCGGATGCAGGGAAGCAATGAACAGCCGCAAATACTCATTTACCACAGTCATTCCCAGGAAGAGTTTATTGATTCTGTGCCGGGCGATCCTTCTACGACTATCGTGGGAGTGGGGAATTATCTGACAACTTTATTGCAGGATACATACGGATATAACGTTATTCACGTGACAGATACCTTTGATATTGTAGATGGAAAACTAGATAGAAATAAAGCGTATACTTATGCACAAGAACGAATTAGTCAGATTTAGAGGAAAATCCCAGTGTAGAAGTAGTGATTGATCTTCATCGAGATGGGGTAGCAGAGGATAAGAGACTGGTCACCAATATTGGCGGAAAAGAAACAGCTAAAATTATGTTTTTTAATGGACTGAGCAGAACCAATCAAAATGGAGAGATTTCTTATCTGCCCAATCCGTATATTCAGGAAAATTTGGCATTTTCTTTGCAAATGATGCTGGAGGCAAAGAAATATTATCCCGATATTGCGAGAACTATTTATTTGCGAGGATATCGTTATAATCTGCATTTAAGACCAAAAACTTTACTGGTAGAATGTGGAGCTCAGACCAATACTGTACAAGAAGAAATGAATGCTATGGAACCGTTAGCAGATATTTTGAATAAGGTACTGACAGGTACATAAATTTCTTGCCTAATTTCGGAGTACCATGATATACTTATATAGTATGCCTATTTATATGTTAGCATGAAGGAAAACTATGGAGGAAATTATATGCCGTCAATCGAACAGAGTAAAATTCGTAATTTTTGTATTATCGCACATATTGACCATGGTAAATCTACATTAGCAGACCGCATTATTGAGAAAACCGGACTGCTTACGGATAGAGAGATGCAGGCGCAGGTCTTAGATAATATGGATTTGGAAAGAGAAAGAGGAATTACTATAAAATCTCAGGCTGTCCGTATTGTATATCATGCAAAGGACGGAGAGGAATATATTTTTAATTTAATAGATACGCCGGGACACGTGGACTTTAATTATGAGGTATCAAGAAGTCTGGCGGCTTGTGATGGGGCAATTTTGGTAGTGGATGCTGCTCAGGGAATAGAAGCTCAGACACTGGCGAATGTATATCTGGCATTAGATCATGATTTGGACGTATTTCCTGTTATTAATAAAATTGATTTGCCAAGTGCAGAACCGGAAAGAGTAATTAATGAAATCGAAGACGTAATCGGAATAGAAGCTCAGGATGCACCTTTGATTTCTGCAAAAACAGGATTAAACATTGAAGATGTTCTGGAGCAGATTGTAGAAAAAATTCCGGCACCTTCAGGAAGTCCTGAAAACCCTTTGCAGGCATTGATTTTTGATTCTATTTATGACCCATATAAAGGAGTTATTGTATTTTGTCGTATTAAGGAAGGTACCGTTCGTAAAGGTACAAAAATCCGTATGATGGCAACAGGAGCTGTAGAAGAAGTTGTGGAAGTGGGATATTTTGGTGCAGGACAGTTTATTCCATGTGAGGAACTTTCTGCGGGAATGGTAGGATATGTAACTGCCAGCATTAAAAATGTGAAGGATACCCGCGTAGGTGATACCATTACAGATGAAGAACGACCATGTGAAAAGCCATTGCCGGGTTATAAGAAAGTAAATCCAATGGTGTTCTGTGGTGTTTATCCTGCGGATGGTGCAAAATATCAGGATTTGAGAGATGCTTTGGAAAAATTACAGTTGAATGATGCTTCTCTGTTTTTTGAGCCGGAGACATCGATTGCTCTTGGATTTGGGTTCCGTTGTGGCTTCTTAGGATTGCTGCATTTGGAAATTATTCAGGAAAGACTGGAAAGAGAGTATAATCTGGATCTTGTTACAACAGCTCCGGGAGTTGTGTATAAAGTGCATAAAACGAATGGAGAAGTGATTGACCTTACCAATCCGTCAAATCTTCCAGATCCGTCTGAAATTGACTATATGGAAGAGCCTATGGTAAAGGCAGAAATCATGGTAACTACAGAGTTTATCGGACCAATTATGGACTTGTGTCAGGAAAGAAGAGGACAGTATCAGGGAATGGAATACATGGAAACTACTCGTGCTCTTCTTCATTATCATCTGCCGCTGAATGAAATTATTTATGATTTCTTTGATGCGCTGAAATCTCGTTCGAGAGGTTATGCTTCCTTTGATTATGAGATGCTGGGCTATGAGCAGAGTGATTTGGTAAAACTGGATATTCTGGTAAATAAAGAAGAAGTGGATGCCTTATCCATTTATGTATTTGCAGGTTCTGCTTACGAGAGAGGACGCAAAATGTGTGAGAAACTTAAAGAAGAAATTCCAAGGCAGCTTTTTTGAAATTCCAATTCAGGCAGCAGTGGGAAGTAAAATTATTGCCAGAGAAACTGTAAAAGCAATGCGTAAAGACGTATTGGCAAAATGTTACGGTGGTGATATTTCCCGTAAGAGAAAACTTCTGGAAAAACAGAAGGAAGGTAAGAAACGTATGCGCCAGATTGGAAATGTAGAAATCCCACAGAAAGCCTTTATGAGTGTATTAAAATTAGATGATAAATAAGAGATTGGGGAAGGTATTGTATGAAAAAAAGATTTGGGACTTTATATTCATATTCCTTTTTGTGTAAGGAAGTGTGAATACTGTGATTTCCTTTCCTGGAGTGCGGGAGAGGAAGAACGGGAGCAGTATGTAGAGGCACTGCTTTTGGAGATTGAAAGTTATAGGGAATTTGCAAAAGGATATCGTGTATCAACTGTATTTATTGGGGGAGGCACACCATCTGTTCTTTTACCGAAGCAGATGGAGCGTATTCTTCAGAAAGTTTATGAAGTATTTGAATTAGAGAAAAGACCGGAGATTACCATAGAGATAAACCCAGGAACAGTAAATGAAGAAAAATTACAGTGCTATAAGGAAAACGGAGTGAACCGTTTGAGCATGGGACTGCAATCAGTAAATAATGAAAAACTCAGACTTTTGGGCAGAATTCATACCTATCAGGATTTTGTGGGAAGTTATGAACTGGCAAGAAAAGTTGGATTTGATAACATCAGTTTGGATTTGATTTCTTCCATACCGGGGCAGACTTTGCAGGATTGGAAAAAAGAATTAGAAACAGCAGTAGCGCAAAAACCAGAACATATTTCTGTGTATCAGCTTATTATTGAAGAAGGTACTCCTTTTTATGAAAAGTATGTAGAGCATCCTGAACTTTTGCCTGATGAAGAGACAAGCAGAGAAATTTATCTTTGGACAGGTAAATTTTTAAAAGAAGCCGGTTATGAGCAGTATGAAATTTCTAATTATACAAAACCGGGTAAGGAATCCAGACATAATCTGAAATATTGGGAACGTGGGGACTATTTAGGCTTAGGCTTAGGTGCTGCGTCTATGGTGCGGAATATTCGTATGAGCAATACAAAAGATATGAAAACATATTTGGAGCGCTGTACTCAGCCGAAGACCATGCGGGAAGACGTTCAGTTTTTGGAAGAACCACGTCAGATGGAAGAATTTATGTTTTTGGGACTTCGTAAGACAAGAGGTGTTTCTAAAAAGGAATTTAGACGTACTTTTGGCAGAGAGATGGATATGGTTTATGAAAAAGCTTTACATAAATGTCTGGAAAATGGTATGCTGCTGGAACATAAGACAGAATTTTTCTTTCAGAAGAAGGAACTCTTTTAAGTAATATGGTTTTGTCAGAATTTTTGTTTGATTTGTAAATAAGTTTATGGAATTTTAATAAAGTTTAATTCTTTTGTTCTGGATTTTTGTGTTTTTCTGTGGCAGAATAAGAACAGAAAAAACAGGGGAGGAATGGTATGAATATTTTGTTTTTTCTTACCCCCAAAGTAGACGTTGCATATATTTATGATACTTTTAGTCTTAGACAAGTATTGGAAAAAATGGAATATCATAAATATTCATGTATTCCGATTATTAATGAGCGGGGAAAATATACAGGTACGATTACGGAAGGTGACCTGTTATGGGGATTAAAGAATAGGGCTGATTTAAATTTAAAAGGTGCGGAGGAAGTTCCGATTACTTCCTTTGAAAGAAGAACAGATTATAAACCGATACGTGTGGACTCAGATATGGAGGATTTGCTTGATAAAGCAATGAGGCAGAATTTTGTTCCGGTGGTAGATGATCAGAAAAATTTTATTGGGATTGTTACCAGACGGGATATTATGCAGTATATTTGTTCCTCATGTAAAAGAGAAGATACGAAAGAGAAAGAAACTGCCGGCGTTTAAGGTGCCGGCAGTTTTCTGCGTTGTGCCTATTAAAAAAAGAAATAGAACAAATGTTTGCAAAGAGCGAAAACGGTGTGGTATAATATTTGCACGAGGTGCAAATCAAGTTTATAGATATATAGATATACGGAAGAAAGGGAGAATTATGGCAGTAAAAATGCAGGCAAGACAGTTTATAAAAATACGCGGTGCAAATGAAAATAATCTGAAAAATCTTGATGTGGATATTCCAAGAAATGAAATGGTCGTGCTTACAGGACTTAGCGGTTCTGGAAAGAGTTCTCTGGCATTTGATACAATTTATGCAGAAGGGCAGAGAAGATATATGGAGTCTTTGTCTTCCTATGCCCGTCAATTTTTAGGACAGATGGAAAAGCCTGATGTAGAGAGTATAGAGGGTCTTTCTCCTGCAATTTCCATAGATCAGAAATCAACAAATCGAAATCCTCGTTCCACAGTAGGAACGGTGACAGAGATTTATGATTATTTCCGTCTGTTGTATGCAAGAATTGGAATTCCACATTGTCCGAAATGCGGCAGAGAAATTAAAAAACAGACCGTAGACCAGATGGTGGACCATATTATGGGGATGCCGGAACGAACGAAAATACAGCTTTTGGCTCCGGTGGTGAGAGGTCGTAAGGGAACTCACGCAAAGCTGTTTGAACAGGCGAGAAAAAGCGGATATGTTCGTGTTTTGGTAGATGGTAATTTATATGAATTAAATGAAGAAATCAAGCTGGATAAAAATATCAAGCATAATATAGAGATTATTGTAGACCGTTTAATTGTAAAGACGGGAATTGAAAAACGACTGACAGACTCCATTGAAACTGTACTTAATCTGGCTGAAGGAAGACTGGTGGTAGATACTATGGACGGAAATTATGTGAATTTCAGCCAAAGCTTTGCCTGTCCGGACTGTGGGATTAGTATTGATGAAATTGAACCAAGGAGTTTTTCTTTTAACAATCCTTTTGGAGCATGTCCTTCTTGTTTTGGTCTGGGTTATCGCATGGAATTTGATGTGGATTTGATGATACCGGACAGAAGCCTTAGTATTTCTCAAGGAGCAATTACGGTAATGGGATGGCAGTCCTGTGCAGATAAAGGAAGCTTTACCAGAGCGATTTTAGATGCCCCTGGCAAAAGGAATCATTTTGATTTAGATACACCTTTTGAGGAGTATTCTCAGGAAGTACAGAATATTTTAATTCATGGAACAAACGGAAAAGAAGTGAAAGTGCATTATAAAGGACAGCGAGGAGAAGGCGTTTATGATGTAGCTTTTGAAGGGATTGTAAAGAATGTGGAACGGCGATATAGGGAAACCGGTTCAGAGACCATGAAACAGGAATACGAGTCTTTTATGCGTATTACTCCATGTCCCTCCTGTAAAGGTCAGAGGCTGAAACCGGAAGCTTTGGCAGTGACTGTGGGAGACAAAAATATTTATGAGGTTACTTCTATGTCAATCAGCAGTCTATATGAGTTTTTAGAGGAGTTAAAGCTTTCAGAAACACAGCAGCTTATTGGCGAACAGGTATTAAAAGAGATTAAAGCAAGAGTGGGATTTCTGGTAAATGTAGGTTTGGATTATCTGACTTTGGCAAGGGCGACAGGAACACTTTCAGGAGGAGAAGCTCAGCGTATTCGTCTGGCAACTCAGATTGGTTCCGGTCTGGTAGGCGTTGCGTATATTTTAGATGAACCAAGTATTGGACTTCATCAGAGAGACAATGATAAGCTTTTGGGAACATTAAAGCATTTGCGGGATTTGGGAAATACTCTGATAGTGGTGGAACATGATGAGGATACTATGCGTGCAGCAGACTGTATCGTAGATATCGGACCCGGTGCAGGAGAGCATGGCGGTCAGCTGGTCGCAATTGGAACAGCAGAAGAAATTATGCAAAATCCAAATTCTATTACAGGACAGTATTTAAGCGGCAAAATTAAAATTCCGGTTCCGGAAGTAAGAAGGAAGCCAACAGGATTTCTTACAATTCGAAAAGCGGCAGAAAATAATTTAAAGAATATCGATGTAAAAATTCCTCTGGGAGTGATGACTTGTGTAACAGGTGTTTCCGGTTCCGGAAAGAGTTCTCTTGTAAATGAAATTTTATATAAGAGTCTGGCGAGAAAGTTAAATCGTGCAAGAATAATTCCGGGAAAACACAAGTGTATCGAAGGAGTAGAACAGTTAGATAAGGTAATTGACATTGACCAGTCACCGATTGGAAGAACACCTCGTTCCAATCCTGCAACTTACACAGGTGTGTTTGACCAAATTCGAGATCTTTTTGCAGCTACGGCAGATGCAAAAGCAAGAGGATATAAAAAGGGCAGATTTAGTTTTAACGTAAAGGGTGGAAGATGTGAAGCCTGTAGTGGTGACGGTATTTTAAAAATTGAGATGCATTTTTTACCGGATGTATATGTACCATGTGAAGTATGCCAGGGGAAAAGATATAACAGGGAAACACTGGAAGTAAAATATAAGGGAAAAAGCATTTACGATGTACTGAATATGACAGTAGAGGAGGCGCTGGCTTTCTTTGATCATGTTCCGTCTATTAAGAGAAAAATTCAGACCTTGTACGATGTAGGTTTATCCTATATTCGTTTGGGACAGCCTTCCACAGAACTTTCAGGAGGAGAGGCACAGAGGATTAAACTTGCTACGGAGCTGAGCAAAAGAAGTACAGGAAAGACGATTTATATTTTAGATGAGCCTACAACAGGGCTGCATTTTGCAGATGTGCATAAGCTGATTGAAATCCTTCAGAGACTTTCCGAAGGCGGAAATACTGTTGTAGTAATTGAACATAATTTAGATGTAATTAAAACAGCAGATTATATTATTGATATAGGCCCAGAAGGAGGAGATAAGGGAGGAACTGTAGTTGCCAAAGGAACTCCAGAGGAAATTGCATCAAATCCTGCATCTTATACAGGTCAATATGTGTCAAAATATTTGAGATGATTGCCCCTTTTCAATAGAGGGGAAGTTGTATATAATGAAGTAGAGCCAAGACAAAGGTCTTAGGAAAGGGGTAAATGAATGGCAGCATCAGACATTGGAATTGATTTGGGAACAGCCAGTATCCTTGTTTATGCAAAGGGTAAGGGAATTGTTTTAAAAGAACCATCAGTAGTTGCATACGATAAAGATAATAATAAAATACGGGCAGTGGGCGAGGAAGCCCGCCAGATGATAGGACGCACACCTGGAAATATTGTGGCAGTACGCCCTTTAAGACAAGGGGTTATTTCTGACTATGAAGTTACAGAGAAAATGCTGAAATATTTTATTTCCAAGGCAATCGGAAAACGAGCATTTCGAAAACCACGTATTAGTATATGTGCGCCAAGTGGTATTACAGAGGTGGAGAAAAAAAGCAGTAGAAGAAGCTACTTATCAGGCAGGTGCCAGAGAGGTGCATATTATAGAAGAACCTATTGCAGCAGCCATTGGTGCAGGCATTGATATTACAATACCTTTCGGAAATATGATTGTGGATATTGGAGGGGGAACAACAGATGTAGCAGTGATTTCTTTGGGTGGTACAGTGGTTTCTACTTCAATTAAACTTGCAGGAGACGATTTTGATGATGCAATTATGCGTCATGTGAGGAAAAAACACAATCTGATGATTGGAGAGAGAACAGCGGAAGATATTAAAATACAGATTGGAACAGTATACTCATCCCCTCAGCCAAAGAGCATGGAAGTAAAAGGGCGTGATACGATTACAGGATTACCTAAGAGCGTTACGCTTACTTCAGAGGAAATTAAAGAGGCTTTACGGGATGCTACAACTCAGATCATGGAGACCATTCACAGTGTATTAGAGAAAACACCGCCTGAACTGGCAGCAGATGTGGCAGAAAGAGGTATTGTTCTGACTGGTGGAGGCGCTTTGCTGGGTGGTTTGGAAGAACTGATTGAAGAAGAAACTGGAATTAATACCATTGTGGCAGATAATCCGGCACAGGTAGTAGCCATAGGAACAGGTCAGTACATGGAAATGATGAGTAAAATGAATGGAAAATTATAGAAATACAGTGAGGAAAAAATGTGGAAGAAACGATTGAAGGATATGTAGAGCATATCATATATCGAAATCAGGAAAATGGATATACTGTAGCAAATCTTGTTGTAGAAGAAACAGAGATTACCTGTGTGGGGATTTTTCAGTACTTGAATGAAGGTGAGACAATAAAAGCCAAAGGAGTATACAAGGAACACCCTTCTTATGGGCAACAGTTTTCTGTATCTTCTTATGAAATTGTCATTCCACAGGACTCTCTGGCAATGGAGAGATATTTGGGTTCAGGGGCTATACGTGGTATCGGAGCTGCTTTGGCCGCAAGAATTGTACGTCATTTCGGTGATGATACTTTACGGATTATTGAGACAGAACCCGAACGTCTGGCAGAGGTAAAAGGAATTAGTGAACGTAAAGCAAGGGAAATCGCAGAGCAGGTAGAAGATAAGGCAGATATGAGAAAAGCTATGATGTTTTTACAGCAGTATGGGATTTCTCAGACGTTAGGCGCTAAGATTTACCAGCAGTATAAACAAGATATGTATCGGATTTTGAAAGAAAATCCATATAAAATGGCAGAGGATATTTCCGGTGTGGGATTTAAAATTGCAGATGAAATTGCAGCTCGCATCGGTATCCATACAGATTCCGATTATCGTATCCGAAGCGGTCTTTTATACATATTACTTTTAGCAACAGCAGAAGGACACGTATATCTTCCTAAAAAGGTTCTTCGGGCAAGAGCAGAAAAGCTTTTGGGTGTTCAGGCAGATTATATGGAAAAACATATTGTGGATTTAGCCATTGATCGAAAAGTTGTTGTAAAAGAAATTATGGACGAATTTAAAGGTGAAAAAGAGCAGATTGTTTATGCAAGTCAATATTATCAAATTGAATTGCATACTGCTCAGATGCTTCATGAACTAAATTTGAAAGATACGGTAGATGAAGAAGTAATTGCAGAAAAAATTCGAAGAATTCAAAAGGCAGAGAAAATTGAGTTGGATCAGATGCAGCAGCAGGCGATTGTGGAAGCTGTGAGAAATGGGCTGTTAGTGATTACAGGAGGGCCGGGAACAGGAAAAACTACTACGATCAATGGGATTATCCGTTATTTCGAAATGGAAGGATTGGATATTTGTCTTGCAGCACCTACAGGAAGAGCAGCAAAACGTATGACGGAAACCACAGGGTATGAGGCAAAAACCATTCATAGAATGTTGGAACTTACAGGAGCTCCTGAAGAAAAGTCGGGAAGCGTTCATTTCGAAAGAAATGCCCAAAATCCTTTAGAAGCGGATGTCATTATTATTGATGAAATGTCTATGGTAGATATTTTTCTTATGCATGCACTGCTGTCAGCAGTAGTAGCAGGAACAAGGCTGATTTTGGTAGGTGATGTGAACCAGCTTCCAAGTGTGGGACCGGGAAGTGTATTAAAGGATATTATCGCATCAGGAGAATTTCCGGTTGTAGAGTTGGTAAAGATTTTCCGTCAGGCATCTCAAAGTGATATTGTTGTAAATGCACATAAAATTAATCAAGGTGTACCGGTGAGTTTGGACAATAAAAGTATGGACTTTTTCTTTTTGAAACGATATGATGCAAATGTGATTATCAGTGTTGTGATTACGCTTATTCAGAAGAAAATGCCTAAGTTTGTAGATGCTGAACCTTATGATATACAGGTGCTGACACCTATGAGAAAAGGACTTTTAGGCGTGGAGAGACTAAACGTTATTTTGCAGCAATATCTTAATCCACCATCTAAGGGAAAGAAGGAAAAAGAGCATGGCAGAGGGCTTTTCAGAGAAGGGGACAAAGTCATGCAGATTAAAAATAATTATCAGTTAGAATGGGAAATCAGAGGACTTTATGGCATTCCTGTGGAAAAAGGTGTGGGAGTTTTTAATGGTGATACAGGAATTATAAAGGAAATCAATACTTTTGCAGAAACCATTACTGTGGAATTTGATGAGCGGAGATTTGTGGAATATAGTTTTAAGCAGCTAGAAGAATTAGAGCTTGCCTATGCAATTACTATTCATAAAGCTCAGGGGAGTGAATATCCGGCAGTGATTATCCCTCTTTTGGCAGGCCCTAAGATGTTGATGAATCGAAATCTTCTCTATACGGCAGTTACCAGAGCAAGAAAATGCGTTACTTTGGTAGGTGATGAGAAAGTTTTTGCAGAAATGGAAAATAATAAAATGGAGCAAAGTCGATATACGGCTCTTGATTTAAGAATAAAGGAGAGTCATTGAAAAGAAATTTATTTTTAGATATTTTATATCCGAGGCACTGTCCGGTCTGTCATGAAATTACAGTGCCTTGGGGGAAGAAAATCTGTGATACATGTAGAGAAAAATTAAAGCCTATTTATGGCCCAAGATGTTTCTGCTGTTCTAAACCACTTCAAAAGGCAGAGCAGGAATATTGTAAAGATTGCAAAAAAACACGTCAATTTCAACAGGGACTGGGGATTTTTCCTTACAGCACCCTTCTTCAAAATTCTTTATTTCAATTAAAGTATGGAAAACGTCAAGAATATGGTTCATTCTATGGTGAGTTCGCCGCATATTATTCCAGAGAAAAAATAGAAAAATGGGGGATAGATATCATTATTCCTATTCCACTTCATCCTCGTAGATTGGAAAAACGAGGATATAATCAGGCAGGTATTATTGCAGAGGCATTGGGGAAACAATTGGAAATATCTGTGGAGGAAAAAATTTTGAAAAGACAGAAGAATACAAAGCCTCAAAAAGAATTAAATCATCAGGAAAGACAAAAAAATATGAAAAACGCTTTTGTTGTACGAAAAAAATTAAATGGAGAAAATATACTTTTAGTAGATGATATTTATACAACAGGAAGTACCATTGAAGAGGCAGCGAAGGAACTGAAAAGGGCAGGAGCAGAAAAAATTTTTTTTCTTACTGTTGCCATTGGTGCAGATGGCTGAAAAGTCTTGATTAGATTCCTTTGAGTATGATATAATGCAGTGTGTATGATTATAAGTTTTTGAAGGAAAAACAGGAAAAGAGGTATTTTATGCTAAATAATCAAAAAATTAAAAAAATGCATAAATTGGCCCTGTACGAGTCAGGAGAAGGGAAGCGTCATTTAGCCATCAGCAATTATTATCGGAGTGATTATATTGGGCTGGCACTGATAAAAAACTTTTTTTTGACAACAATTGCTTATGGTATATTGTTGCTGATTTATTTAGGATATAATAGTGAGTATCTAATGGAAAATATCCATCGAATGAATTTGGCGCTGCTTATTGTAAAAATTGTTGGGATGTATTTGATTATGCTTGTTGGATATAGTATTTTGACATATATATGCTGTTCTGTAAAATATTCCAGAGCTCAAAAAGGAATACAAAAATATTATAAAGGATTAAATCAAATGAAAAAAATGTACGACAGAGAAGAAAAAAGAAATGGAAAAATTGTGGGAAGGAGAGAGTAGTCATGACAGTATTATTGGAATTAAAACAGAAAATAAAAAGTTTTTACAGTGAACATGATGTGCTGTTGCTTTCCCTTTTGAAATTTTTATTGGGATTTCTTTTGTTTCAGGGAATTAATACCAGTTTAGGATTTATGAAACCGCTGAATAATATTTTTGTGGTTTTGATTTTAGCAATTATTTGTGCAGTTCTTCCGATTAATGCAATGACAGTAATTGGTTGTATTATGATTATTGTACATTGTTATGCCATTGGAGTTGAAGTGGCAGGATTTGCAGGTCTTTTAATTTTATTATTACTCATGTTATTTTTAAGATTTACATCACAGGATAATCTGGCTCTTGTTTTAACACCGGTAGCCTTTACTTTTAAAATTCCTGTGGCAGTACCTATTGGAAGTGGACTTTTAAGAGGACCATCCTGTGCAGTACCGGCATGCTGTGGTGTTATTTTATATTCTTTTATGAATGTAGTGCAGGAAAAAAGTGCAGTTCTTCAGGGAAAAGAAACAGAAATCATTCAAAAACTTCAGCTTTTGTTAGATGGACTTATGAAAAATCAAGAAATGTGGATTACGATTGTAGCTTTTCTTATTGTATTGATGATAGTTTATTTGATTTCCAGATGTTCTTTTGATTATTCATGGAAAGTAGCAAATATAGCAGGTGCAGTTATTTACATAGTTATTATGGTTTTAGGTGGTATGTTCCTGAATGTAGATGTAAATATTCCACAGGTGATTTTGGCAGCAGTACTTTCTGTGATTGTCGGACTTGTTATTGAATTTGCAGTATTGGGTGTGGATTATTCCAGAAGTGAGCATACACAGTTTGAAGATGATGAATATGTGTATTATGTAAAAGCGGTTCCAAAGTCTATTGTAGCACAGAAGAAAAAAAGCATTAAGAAAATATCAACTGAATTTGAAAAGAAAGAAGATAAAAATCAGAAAGAGGCAACTCCTGTGGAAAGAGTAAGCGAAGAAAACTTTAATTTTGAAAAGCAGTTGGAGGAGTCTTTAAAAGATTTATAAGATATTGTGTAATTACAGTGCTGCCCTAGATTTAGGCAGTATGGAACAAGAGTAATGGAATAAGGGATTAGGAAGTAAGATAAAGGGGAGGTGAAAAAATGAGCAGGTTTTTTGATTTTATAGAAAGTAATTTAGGATCAATTTCATCTTTTGATAAAATACAATGGATGGATATTATAGAAATACTTTTAATCGCAGTCTTTGTATATCAGTTTATGTTGTGGATAAGAAATACCAGAGCATATTCTCTTTTAAAAGGTATTTTGATTGTGGTACTGTTCATTTTTATAGCATATTTTCTTCAGATGAATACCATCTTATGGTTGGTTTATAATGCTGGCGGATATGCAATCACGGCAGTTTTGATTATCTTTCAGCCTGAACTTAGAAAAGCACTGGAAGAATTAGGACATAAAAAAATTGTAAGCAGTATTATTCCGTTTGATAGTAATAGAAATGAAAATGAAGGAAGATACAGTGACAGAACAATAAATGAAATTGTACGTGCTACCTTTGAAATGGCAGAGGTGAAAACGGGAGCATTAATCGTTATAGAAGAGGAAACAGTTCTTAATGAATTTATCAGAACAGGAATTGGTCTGGATTCAATAATCAGCAGTCAGCTGTTAATTAATATCTTTGAGCATAATACACCTCTTCACGACGGAGCAGTAATTGTAAGGGGAGACAGAATTGTTGCTGCTACCTGCTATCTTCCACTTTCAGATAATTTAAATTTAAATAAAAATCTGGGCACAAGACATCGTGCCGGAGTAGGAATTAGTGAAGTCAGTGATTCTTTGACCATTATCGTGTCGGAAGAAACAGGGAGAGTATCAGTGGCGAGAAATGGCAGACTTCAGGTTGGTCTGACAAAAGAGGAATTGAAAGATATTCTGGTAGAAGAACAAAATAAAAATAATCAGGAAAAACAGAAACATAAATCAAAATTGAAACTGTGGAAGGGACTGGTGAAGAATGAAGAAAAACATGATTAACAAATTTACCTTAAAAATCCTTTCACTGATTATTGCTGTTTTGATTTGGCTCTTGGTTCGCAATGTAGATGATCCTATTATTGTAAGAACATTTTATGAAATACCGGTAAATATTGAAAATGCCTCTTATCTTGCGGAAAATCTGGAAATTCCATTGTTAGTAGATGGAAAGGATACTGTAAAAGTACGAATAAAAGGCGCTCGTTCTGTTGTAAGTAAATTAGAAAAGACAGATATTACGGCTGTTGCAGATATGACGCAGATTATTTCAAAAGATACTACACCGATTATGGTACCTGTAGAAGTTACCTGTGTAGGCATATCCGATTCAGATATTACGGTAAAACCGAGAAATATACAGGTTAATATTGAAAAACAGAAAAGTGTAGAGAAGACTATTGCAGTTAGTACCGGAGATACACAGCCGGATAAAGACTATGAAATTGGAAATTTAAAGGCAAATCCTGAGAAGGTAACGATTTCAGGTCCGGAAACAATCATTGATAAAATTGATAAAGTTGTAGCATTGATTGATGTGACAGGAAGAAAAGAAAGTAATATAGAAATAAAATCTCAGTTAAAAATATACGATAAAAATTTGGATGAATTGTCACCGAAACAGTTAGAGTATTTGAATTTGAAAGAAATCAGCGATAATACTATTAAAATACAGGCACAGTTCTGGAAAGTAGAGCAGAATGTGAAGATAAGAGCTGAATATTCAGGAGAACCAAGGCAAGGCTATGAGGTGGACAGTATAAATCTGGTGCCGGATACTATCAGTGTAGCAGGAACGGACGAGGCTTTGAAAGAGTTGGAGAAAAAAGGCAATACACTGGAAATTCCGGGAAAATATATTGATGTGACAGATAAGACAGCAGACTTTGAGGAAAATATTGATTTGAACGAATTACTTCCAGAAAACTTAAAGCTTGTGAGAGATTTGAACAGTTCTGTTATTGCTACAGTGAAAATTCTTCCATATAACAGTCGAGACTATGATGTTTCTGTTACGCAGATTGAAGCAAGTAATAAAGCAGAAGATTTAGATTTGGTATTCCAAGATGAACAGATTACAATACGTGCCAGAGCCAAAGAACAGGATTTGGACAGTTTAAGTACAGCAAACATAAAAGTACAAATTGATTTAAAAGGGTATGGAGAAGGTGAATACGAAGTGCCGGTAACAGTTACTCTGCCAAGTGGATATGAATTGGTAGAAAATATTAAAGTAAAAGTGAAACTGGTTCCGGGAGCTGAAAAGTAAGGAAATGGAAGGTTTATATGGTTAGTAAAAAAGTAGTAATAAAAAATCCTACCGGTCTTCATTTGAGACCGGCAGGAATTCTGTGTAAGGAAGCAATGCAGTTTAAATCATTGATAGCATTTAATTTCCGTGGGGGAACAGCAAATGCGAAAAGCGTATTAAGTGTTTTAGGTGCCTGCATTAAGTCAGGAACGGAAATTGAATTGGTATGTGAAGGCGAAGATGAAGAAATTGCATTAAAAACTCTCGTAGACGCAATAGAAAGTGGTTTGGGAGAATAGAAAGTGAGGACTGTTGCAAAAGCAATGGTCCTCTTTTCCATAGAGAAGGAAGGAAAAGAAAATGATACATAATAAGATGAAACAAGGTATAAAAGACGCAATTCCTATAGCAATTGGATATTTTTCAGTAAGTTTTACTTTTGGTATGTTGGCAGCCAAAAGTGGTATTTCTATATTTCATGCCGTGTTGATTTCTCTGCTCAATCTTACCTCAGCAGGACAGTTTGCCGGAATTAATGCCATTCTTTCACAGGCATCCCTTTTTGAAATGGCATTGACACAGTTTGTTATTAATATACGATATAGTCTGATGTCACTTTCATTGTCTCAGAAATTGGATAGTAGTGTAAAAGTAAGGCAGAGATTGGCTGTGTCTTATGGAGTGACCGATGAAATTTTTGCGGTGGCAAGTTCTAAACCGGGAAACATAGGAGCTCATTATATGTACGGCTTGATATTTCTTCCTGTTTTGGGATGGGTAGGAGGAACTTTTGCAGGGGCAGCAGCAGGCTCCCTTCTTCCGGCAGAGATTATTAGTGCACTGGGGGTTGCTTTGTACGGGATGTTTATTGCTATTGTAGTTCCCGCAGCAGAGGAACACAGGGAGGTAAAAGTGGTTGTTCTTATAGCACTTTGTCTGAGCACAGCACTTTATTATCTGCCAATAGGAAAGAAAATATCTTCAGGATTTTCTATGATTATTTGTACAGTAATTGCTGCTGGTTTAGGTGCAGTTTTATTTCCGATAAAGGAGGAAGAAGAATGATATACGCATATATTTTTGTGATGGCAGGAGTTACTTATCTTATTAGAATGTTACCTCTTACGTTGGTACAAAAAAAGATTACGAATATTTATGTACGTTCGTTTTTATATTACATTCCTTATGCATGTTTGACAGCAATGACATTTCCGGCTATTCTCTATGCTGCCAGTTCACCAATCGCTGCATTTTGCGGTTTTATAGCAGCGGTATTTATGGGATTGAAAAAGAAAAGTTTAATTGTGGTGGCTTTGTCTGCCTGTACAGTTGTGTTTATCGTAGAGAGAATTTTAGAAATGATTTAAAAAATTTAATAAAAAGCAAAATGAAACTGACGTTTTACGATTGTTTTATCATAAAACGTCAGTTTATAAAATTTATTTATTCGTTTTTCGAGCTCGTTTTCTGATTTGATATTTGATTATCAGTACAATCATAATGACCGCAAACAGAGCTGTCAAAGTAAGGAGGATGGGCAAAATAAATGGGGACGGAAAAACTGCTTTTATTGTGCCTGTTTGAAACATAGACATATCTGAAGTGATTTGCGTTTCCACGGAAAGAGGAAGCTGTACCGAAGTTTTGTATAATCCTGTTCCATTATAAGACCAGGTGCGGGTACGCTGATTATTTTCATCAATATCTAAAACAGAAAGTGCATCTGTAGTTACGGTTTGTGGAAGGATTACGTTTCCAACAGGTATATCTTTGTCCATCCAATAAAGGGGTTGACTGTGGAAATTGTCAAAGCCATAGTCAAAAAGAGTTTTTGTGTCTGTGAAGCGTTCTTCATTTTCAGAGCGTAGAACTACACAAATTAAAGTCATATCTTCTCTGGTAGCAGCTGTGACTAAGGTGTTTCTGGCCGCTTCAGTATGTCCTGTTTTGCCTGCGATAGCTCCTTCATAATAATATTTTCCATCAACCAGAAGTGCATTATGGTTTTCCATATTTCTGGAAGCAGAAGTTTTATTTGTAGGAGGAATTGTATATTTGGCAGCCCCTGCTATTTTACAAAAAGCTTCGTTTTTTACAGCCTCCCGAAGGATTAAAGCAAGATCATAAGCCGTTGTATAATGGTTAGGATCAGGCAGTCCGTTAGCATTGACAAAATGGGTGTTGGTACAACCGATTTCAGCAGCTTTGGTATTCATCATAGCTGTAAAATTTTCCACTGAACCGGCTATTTCAACAGCCATTTGTGTACATACTTCATTAGCAGAAGCCAGCATAATGGCGTAGAGACACTGCTCTACAGTCAGGACTTCCCCTACTTGAGCATTAATAGTAGAGTTGCCTGGAGCTAAATCCGGAAGAATAATATCTGTAAAAGTAATATTTTGGTTTAAGTCCTGTATATTTTCCAGTATAATAAGAGTTGTCATTACTTTTGTAGTGCTTGCCGGATAGCGTATTTCATTCATGGATTTATCAAAAAGCACCTGTCCGGAAGAAGCTTCCATAAGGACGCCGGAT
>ENA-OQCW01000310-OQCW01000310.1-human-gut-metagenome-genome-assembly--contig:-NODE-310-length-32747-cov-4.324433_pt1 | contig 32747 bp, 30 predicted proteins | sample MGYA00242767_ERZ504593 | MGnify/ENA primary metagenome ERZ504593 (study PRJEB26092, sample SAMD00036307) | human gut metagenome | host: Homo sapiens | study: EMG produced TPA metagenomics assembly of... | reverse complement strand
ACTTCCATTTTTTGTTAGAGAAAATGCAAGTGGTAGTTCATAAAATTTAAATTACAATATATCCCTATAAGAGCTGTTTTTGTATTGTGCCGACTTGACATTCCCCACAGCTAAAGCAAGGGGTCTACGACACATTGGATAATCGTCGTCACCAGACAACAAGCCTATCACACGATTCTCTTCTTATATTTTCACAGTCAAAAAAATAATTAAATATTTAATTAAATTTTCGGTGAAAAATATTAAAAAAGTATAAATAATATGAATGGATATTGACATTTTTTGTATAGAAAAATAAAATATTAATTAAACGATTAACTAATTTAGAAAGGAGAGACAGAATGGGAGAGAGTACACAGTTATTGATGTGTCATGTGATGCACCTGTATTTGCAGAGAAGCATTTGTCTGTTTAAGGAGTTAGATATACATCCGGGACAGGCGGGACTTTTGTGGGCATTGAATTGCAAAGATCAAGATCACAGAGGCATGGCACAAAAGGAACTGGCAAAACATATCGGTGTAAAGCCTCCTTCGATTACCGTAATGTTAAAGAAGTTGGAAGCGGAAGCGTATATAGAGAAGAAGCAGGATGAAAATGATCAGAGGATCATGAGAATTTTTCTTACGGAGAAAGGAAAGAATATTTGCGGCAAAAATGGAAACTGTGATGGAGCAGTTGGAACAGGAAGCGTTCGCAAATATGAATGAGCAGGAAGTAATGCTTTTTCGCAGACTCTTGCTTCAGATGAGAGACAACTTAAAGAGTGCAGGCAGAAAGGAAGATTAAAATGGGAAAATTATTTAAATTTATGAAGCCGTATGCAGCAACCATTCTGATGATTGTTGTGTTTCTTGTACTTCAGGCTTACTGTGACCTGTCGTTGCCGGGATATACATCAGACATTGTAAATGTCGGTATCCAGCAGGGCGGAATTGACACGGCGATACCAGAACAGATTTCTGTGGAAGATATGGACAGATTATTTTTGTTTGTTTCTGAGCAGGATCAGAAGACGGTTCTGGACGCGTATGAAAGAGATACAGATACTTATGAGTCTGAGGCATATGTGCTGAAGGATGGAATTTTGAAGGATGAGAAGAGAACAGATAAAATCGGGGTAATCTTAAGTAAACCGATGATGCTTGTGACTGTGTTTTCATCAGACAGTGAGGAGACAAAGGAAATGACAGATGCGATGTTTGCCAGTCTCCCAAAAGAAATGTTAAGCGAAGACATGACAGTTTTTGATGTGCTTGGCATGATGCCAGAAGAACAGCGGGCGCAGATGGTGACTCAGATTGGAGAGAAGGTCGATGAGATGCCGGAGACGATGTTGGAACAGGCGGCGACCATTTATCTCAAAGAAGCATATAAAAACTTGGGAATGGATACGGATAAGATTCAGACTGGTTATATGTTGCGCACAGGAGGAAAAATGCTGGCGCTTGCTGCGGTTGGAATGATTGTCAGTATGATCGTTGGATTCCTGGCATCCAAAGTAGGTGCTTCGACAGGGCGAGATCTGCGAGGAAAAGTATTCCGCAAGGTGGTAGAATTTTCAAATGGAGAATTTGACAAGTTTTCAACTGCATCATTGATTACGAGAAGCACAAATGATATACAGCAGATTCAGATGCTGACGGTGATGATTTTGCGAATGGTACTTTATGCACCGATCATGGGAATGGGAGGTGTATTCAAAGTATTCCATACGAATGTGTCTATGTCTTGGATCATCGGGCTTGCAGTTGTCCTGATTGCGATGGTCGTAATGGTCTTATTTGTTGTAGCAATGCCGAAATTTAAGATCTTGCAAAATATGGTAGACCGATTAAATCTTGTTACAAGAGAAATTCTTACGGGATTACCTGTTATCCGTGCGTTCAGTACAGAAAAGCATGAGGAAGAGCGATTTGATCAGGCAAACAAAGATTTGACAAAGACAAACTTATTTGTCAATCGTGCTATGACCTTTATGATGCCGACGATGATGCTGATCATGAATGCAATCTCAATCCTGATTGTATGGGTAGGTGCAAATGGAATTAACGATGGTCAGATGCAAGTTGGAGATATGATGGCATTTATTCAATATACAATGCAGATTATTATGGCATTCTTAATGATCTGTATGATCTCAATCATGCTTCCGAGAGCGGCGGTTTCTGCAACGCGTGTGGATGAAGTGTTGACAAGTACAACGCTGATCAATGATCCGAAGCAGCCGAAACATCTGAAAGAAGGCAAGGGGATGGTAGAATTTAACCACGTATCGTTCCGGTATCCGGGTGCGGAGGAAGATGTGCTGCATGATATTTCCTTTACAGCAAAACCGGGTGAGACGACAGCGATCATCGGAAGTACCGGAAGTGGTAAATCTACAATGGTAAATCTGATTCCAAGATTTTATGATGTGACAGAAGGAAAAATTACGATTGATGGGGAAGATATCCGAAATGTAACACAGCATGAGTTGAGAGACCAGCTTGGCTATGTGCCGCAGAAAGGAGTTCTGTTCTCAGGAACCATTGCAAGCAACATTTTGTATGGGAATCCAGATGGAAGTGAAGAGACGATGATGGAGGCTGCAAAAGTGGCTCAGGCAGCAGAATTCATTGAGGAGAAGCCAAAATGTTACGACAGCAGAATCTCCCAGGGGGGAGGAAATGTTTCTGGTGGACAGAAACAACGTTTATCGATTGCAAGGGCAATTGCGAAAGATCCAAAGATATTTATTTTTGACGATAGTTTTTCTGCTTTGGACTATAAGACCGATGTAACATTGCGGAAAGCATTAAAAGAACATACTGTGAACAGCACAGTCATCATTGTTGCACAAAGAATCAGCACGATCCTCCATGCAGATCAGATTATTGTTCTGGATGAAGGAAAGGTTGCGGGAATTGGAACGCACAAAGAATTGCTGAAAAATTGTGATGTATATTATCAGATTGCGGCATCTCAGTTATCGGAAAAAGAACTGGAAGCGAGATCTTAATCAGGATGAACAGGAAGGGGGCAGATAGGCATGAGTAAAGGACAAAGACATGGTGGTGGCCATATGGGCGGCATGCGAGCCGGAGAGAAAGCAAAAGATTTCAAAGGCACAATGAAGAAACTCCTGAAATATATGAGCGCATATAAGTTGGGAATATTTGCAGTGATGCTTTTTGCAGTCGGAAGTACGATATTCACTATCGTAGGACCGAAGATTCTTGGAAAAGCCACAACAGAAATCTTTCATGGACTTGTAAGCAAAGTGTCAGGTGGAAGTGGAATTGATTTTGACAAAATTACGCAAATCCTTCTGTTTCTGTTAGGATTGTATGTGTTGAGTGCGCTGTTCTCCTTTATTCAGGGATTTATTATGACAGGAGTGTCCCAGAAGCTGACTTACAAACTCAGAAAAGAAATTTCTGAGAAGATCAATCGTATGCCGATGAATTATTTTGATACAAAGACGCACGGCGAGGTGCTTTCCAGAGTTACCAATGACGTGGATACATTAAGTCAGAGTTTGAACCAGAGTGCGACACAGGTCATTACTTCTTTTACGACGATCATAGGTATTTTGGTTATGATGCTCAGCATCAGTCCTCTGATGACTGTTGTAGCATTGTTAATTCTTCCGGTGTCAATGCTCCTGATTTCCACGATTGTAAAGAAATCACAGAAACACTTCAAGAATCAACAAGAGTATTTGGGACATGTCAACGGACAGGTAGAGGAGGTCTATGGAGGCCACAGCATTGTCAGAGCATTTAACAAGGAAGATGATGTCATCCGGGAGTTTACTGAGACAAATGAAATTTTATGATCAGTCTGCATGGAAATCTCAGTTTTCTCGGGGATGATGATGCCGATCATGCAGTTTATTGGAAATCTTGGATATGTGGCAGTAGCAATTTAGGTGGATATCTGGCAATCAAAGATGCGATTGAAGTCGGAGATATCCAGTCCTTTATCCAATATGTAAGAAGGTTTTACGCAGCCAATCACACAGGTGGCACAGGTGGCCAATATGTTACAGTCTACAGCGGCAGCTTCTGAGAGAGTTTTTGAAATTTTTGGAAGAAGAGGAAGAAGACCAGTTTGCAGAGCATCCGGTTTCGTAGAGGATTGAAGGAGATGTAGAAATTTAAACATGTTCAATTTTGGATATAATGAAGATCGTATAATTATCAATGACTTCTCTGCAAAGGTGAAGGAAGGACAGAAAATTGCCATTGTAGGACCGACCGGAGCAGGAAAGACAACAATGATCAAACTTCTGATGAGATTTTACGATGTCAACAGTGGAGAAATTTTGATCGATGGACATAATCTGAAAGATTTTAACAGAAGTGAACTTCGACAGATGTTTGGAATGGTGCTGCAAGATACATGGCTGTTCCATGGATCGATCAAAGACAATATCCGCTATGGAAAGCTTGATGCGACCGATGAAGAAGTCGTAGAGGCAGCAAAGGCAGCATATGTACACCGGTTTGTGCAGACCCTTCCAGATGGATATGATATGGAGTTGAATGAGGAAGCAAGCAATGTATCACAGGGACAAAAGCAGCTGCTTACGATCGCAAGAGCGATTCTGGCAGATCCAAAGATTTTGATCTTAGACGAGGCGACTAGCTCAGTGGATACAAGAACGGAAATCAGGATCCAGAAAGCTATGGATAATCTGATGAAGGGCAGAACAAGTTTTATCATCGCGCATAGATTGTCTACAATCCGTGATGCGGATTTGATCCTTGTTATGAAGGATGGAGATATCGTAGAGCAGGGAAATCATGAAGAGCTGTTGGAAAAAGGTGGATTTTATGCAAATCTCTATAATTCTCAGTTTGAGCAGACAGGTGCATAGAACTATTTCGGATAATTGCAGAGAACAGAGTTGGAGAGTAATGATAAACAGATACTAAAAAGAAAATAAAAAGACCCGTACGGTAAGAAGAGAAATCCTTTGAAAATCTGATTTTTAGGAATCTTACCGTACGGGTTTTATTTATTGTTCAGAATTAATGATAAAGTTTTTTGTTCTCATATTTTGCTTCAGAAGTCAGCTGGATGGAAAGCTTTTTGAATTGCTTGACGTCAACTTCGGAGAGCATTACGGATGTATGAACCTGACAGCCTCTTAATTTTGGAATCTGATCTAAGGCAAGCTGTGCGGTTTCATTTGTTGCGGCGCTGATGGAAAGTGCAATCAGAACTTCATCAGTATGAAGGCGCGGATTTTTACTTCCCAGATAGGAAGTTTTCAGTTTTTGGATCGGTTCGATAGCAGATGGAGAAATGATGTGCACTTCATCCTCAATGCCGGCGAGCTTCTTCAGAGCATTTAAAAGTAATGCAGCAGATGCTCCGAGAAGGTTGCTTGTTTTTCCGGTAATGATACTTCCATCAGGAAGTTCTAAAGCGGCAGCAGGAGCACCTGTCTCTTCAGCACGCTTCAGTGCGGCATCTACAACGGTACGGTCATTGACTGTAATATGCGCCTGTTTCATCAGAAGTTCAATCTTAAATACTTCTTCTTCGGTGGAAGTTCCTTCTGCGAGCCCATTCAATGCCTGATAGTAGCGGCGGATAATTTCCTGATTGGATGCATCACGACACGCTTCATCGTCACAGATACAGTTTCCAGCCATATTTACACCCATATCTGTCGGGGATTTGTAAGGGTTTTCTCCATATATTTTTTCGAAAATAGCACTGAGCACCGGGAAAATTTCCACATCACGATTATAATTGACAGTTGTAATGCCGTAGGCTTCCAGATGGAATGGGTCGATCATATTGACGTCATTTAAATCAGCGGTAGCAGCCTCATAGGCAAGATTGACCGGATGTTTTAAAGGAATGTTCCAGATAGGGAACGTCTCAAATTTTGCATATCCGGCGCGGACACCACGCTTATGCTCATGATAGAGCTGAGAGAGACAGGTTGCCATCTTCCCGCTTCCAGGTCCAGGAGCTGTGATGATTACAAGTGGTCTGGAAGTCTCGATGTAATCGTTCTTTCCATAACCTTCGTCACTGACGATCAGCGGAATGTTAGAAGGGTAACCTTCGATCACATAGTGGATATATACACGGATGCCAAGCTTCTCCAGTCTTGTTTTAAACAGATTGGCGCTGCTCTGACCGGTATACTGAGTGATCACAACACTGCCGACAAAGAGTCCTTGCTCGCGGAAAGATTCAATCAGACGGAGTACATCTGAGTCGTAGGTGATTCCGAGATCTCCGCGGACTTTATTTTTTTCGATGTCACCGGCACTGATGACAATGACAATTTCGGCCTGATCGGATAACTGCATAAGCAGTTTCAGCTTGCTGTCCGGTGCGAATCCCGGAAGTACTCTGGAGGCATGATAGTCGTCAAATAATTTCCCACCGAATTCCAGATACAATTTGTTGTCAAATTGATCAATTCTTTTTCTGATATGTTCTGACTGCATGGTCAGATACTTATCGTTGTCAAATCCAATTTTCATAGCGCATTCAGTCCTTTATCTCATTCTTATATTATAATGTTACTAAAAAGTTGTATATAATAAACATACGTCAATAGTATACTATAAAACAATTGTGTTTTGCAAGGAGAAAAATTTCCTAATGGGAAACAGGAGGTGCAATGGGGAAATTCACAAAAGTTTTAGAAATGCAGTGCTGATTTCACAATGTTTTTATTGATTTATGAGGAGACCATACTTATAATAAAAGAGATGATAATTAGGAGGAAAAGAATGGACAACCAAAACAAAAATAACCAGAAGAACAACAAACAGGGCTTTGGGATTATTATAATTACAACATTGATTGCGGCGGTCATTGTGCTTGGCCTTTATCAATTTATGGAAGAAAGCACATCAAAGGAGATTGCGTACAGTGAATTTCTGAAGATGGTAGATGACGGTAAAGTAGAAGAAGTTCGGATCGGCGCCAATGAGCTTATAATTACTCCGAAAGAGGAGAAAGTTCCAGGGCTGAAAGTAAAATATTTTACTGGAAAAGTAGAAGATGAGAATCTTTCACAGCGTCTCTATGAAGCGGGCGTTAAGTATGGGGCAGAGATTCCAGATTCGACTTCAGCAATGCTTTTTAATATTCTGATCAGTATTGTACTTCCATTCGCATTTATTTGGATCGGTTTGAGTTTCCTGATGCGTCGGATGTCCAAGAGCGGCGGAATGATGGGCATTGGAAAGAGTAATGCAAAGATGTATGTAGAGAAGGAAACCGGAGTTACCTTCCGTGATGTAGCAGGAGAAGATGAGGCGAAAGAATCACTTCAGGAAGTGGTGGATTTTCTTCATAATCCAGGCAAATATACCGGAATCGGTGCAAAGCTTCCAAAAGGAGCGCTTCTTGTAGGACCTCCGGGAACCGGTAAGACATTGCTTGCAAAAGCGGTTGCGGGAGAAGCAAAAGTACCGTTCTTCTCTCTGTCAGGTTCTGCATTTGTAGAGATGTATGTCGGTGTAGGTGCATCGAGAGTGCGAGATTTATTCAAAGAAGCTCAGGCGATGGCTCCGTGTATTATTTTCATCGATGAGATTGATGCGATCGGTAAGAGCAGAGATAATGCGATGGGAAGCAATGATGAGCGAGAACAGACTTTAAATCAGCTTCTTGCAGAGATGGATGGATTTGACACGGACAAAGGTCTGCTGATTCTTGCAGCGACAAACCGTCCGGAGATCCTTGATCCGGCGCTATTAAGGCCGGGACGTTTTGATAGACGGATCATCGTAGATAAGCCGGATCTGAAAGGACGTGTGGACATTTTGAAAGTTCATGCAAAGGACGTCAAAATGGATGAGACAGTCGATTTGGAAGCAATTGCACTGGCAACATCAGGGGCAGTCGGTTCAGATCTTGCAAACATGATCAATGAGGCTGCGATCAATGCAGTCAAGCATGGAAGAAAAGTGGTATCGCAGGAAGATCTGTTTGAAGCAGTAGAAGTAGTTCTTGTCGGAAAAGAGAAGAAAGACCGTATCATGAATGCGGAGGAGAGAAGAATCGTTTCATATCATGAAGTAGGTCATGCGCTCGTCAGTGCACTTCAGAAAGATGCAGAGCCGGTACAGAAGATTACGATTGTACCAAGAACGATGGGAGCGCTTGGATATGTTATGCATACACCAGAGGAAGAAAAGTTCTTAAATACAAAGAAGGAGCTGGAGGCAATGCTCGTTGGTATGCTCGGGGGAAGAGCTGCGGAAGAGATTGTATTTGATACAGTTACAACTGGGGCTTCCAACGATATCGAGAAGGCGACACAGGTGGCCAGAGCGATGATCACTCAGTATGGTATGTCAGAGAAGTTTGGTCTGATCGGTCTGGAGTCTATTCAAAACAGATACTTGGACGGACGTCCAGTTATGAATTGTGGTGAGGCGACAGCAGCAGAGATTGATACAGAAGTTATGAGAATTCTGAAAGAAGCTTATGCTGAGGCAAAGAGACTTTTATCTGAGAATCGCAGGGCTCTGGATGAAATTGCAGCATTCTTGATTGAAAAAGAGACGATTACCGGAAAAGAATTCATGGAGATTTTTCACAAAGTTCAGGGAATCGAGGACGGTACTCAGGAAAAAGAGGCTAGAATCTCAATGAAGGAAGTTTCCACAGCAGATGTGGCACAAGAGGATGTCACGGAAGAAAACGAAGCAGAAAGAAATACTCTACAAGAGAGTGCCGCACAAGAGGATGCTGCACAGGAGAGCGGGCAGGACCACTAATATAAAAAAATAAAGAGTATCTGATATTGCTAATAATGGTCAGTGAAAATAGAAATCATAAGTTCACAGGGAAAACAGCTATGGATCAGATGTGGTGGAAAAGAGGAGTGCCTTTCGGCACTCCTCTTGCGTTAAAAACATTTTGTGGAATCAAAATCATATGCGTTTATTCGATATATGCAACTGTAGGGAAAGAGATGAAATTAGGGAGAAAATAATGTTTAATATAGAAGAGGAATTAAAAAAGCTTCCATCAAAACCGGGAGTCTATCTGATGCATGATGAGAAAGATGATATTATTTATGTGGGAAAAGCAATCAGCCTAAAGAATCGTGTACGGCAGTATTTTCAAGCAAGCAGGAATAAAGGAGTGAAGATTGAGCAGATGGTCACACATATTTCGCGCTTTGAATATATTGTGACAGATTCGGAGCTGGAGGCGCTTGTACTGGAATGCAATCTGATCAAGGAACACAGACCGAAGTATAATACGATGCTGATGGATGACAAGACGTATCCGTTTATTAAAGTGACGATAGAGGAGGCATATCCGCGGATTCTGTTTGCAAGAGAGATGAAAAAAGATAAGGCGAAGTATTTCGGACCATATACAAGCGCAGGAGCAGTGAAAGATACGATTGAACTGCTGAGAAAACTGTACCACATAAGGAGCTGTAACCGGAATTTGCCAAAAGACATCGGGAAAGAGCGACCATGTCTGAACTATCACATTAAGCAATGCTATGCACCGTGTCAAAATTATATTAGTCAGGAAGCATATCGGGAATCGGTGCAGAAAGCAGTAGAATTTCTGAGCGGAAAATATGATCCTATCCTCAAAGAACTTCAAGAAAAGATGGAATGTGCATCAGAAGCGATGGAATTTGAGAAGGCAATGGAATATCGAGATCTGCTTGCCAGTGTAAAGCAGATTGCGCAGAAGCAAAAGATTACGAACAGTGATGGGGAGGATAAAGATATTCTCGCGGTGGCAACGGAGGATCGGGATGCAGTGGTGCAAGTGTTTTTCATCCGGGGAGGAAGACTGATCGGAAGAGATCATTTCTATATGACGATTGCCGACAGAGAGCCGAAGGCAGAGATTCTTACAAGTTTTATCAAACAGTTTTATGCGGGGACGCCATATGTGCCACGAGAGTTGATGATCCAGCAGGAAATCGAAGACCAGGAGGTGCTGGAGGAATGGCTGTCTGAGAGAAGAGGGCATCGGGTTCACATTCGTGTGCCGAAAAAAGGGGAGAAGGAGAAGCTGGTGGAACTTGCGAAGAAGAATGCACAGCTTGTTTTGAGTACGGATAAGGAGCGCTTAAAGAGGGAAGAGGGAAGAACGATCGGAGCGGTAAAAGAGATTGAAAAATGGCTGGGAATTGCATCTGTGAAACGAATCGAGGCATTTGATATATCCAACACAAATGGATTTAATTCCGTTGGTTCTATGATCGTGTATGAGAAAGGGAAACCGAAGCGAAACGATTACCGGAAATTTAAAATCAAAGGGGTACAGGGTGCAGATGACTATGCAAGTATGCGGGAAGTATTGACGAGAAGGTTCGAACATGGAATGAGGGAGAGAGAAGAGGGGAAGGATCACGGAGGCTTCCAGACATTTCCAGACTTGATCATGATGGACGGGGGAAAAGGACAGGTCAATATTGCATTAGAAGTGCTGGATCAACTGGGAATTGTGATACCGGTATGTGGGATGGTGAAAGATGATCATCATAGGACAAGAGGGCTATATTACAATAATGAAGAGATTGGGATTGACAGAAATTCAGAAGGATTTCGTCTGATCACGAGGATTCAGGATGAAGCACACCGGTTTGCAATCGAATTTCACAGAAAACTGAGAAGTCAGGGACAGGTACATTCCATTCTTGACGATATTCCGGGAATCGGGCCGGCAAGAAGGAAAGCGCTGATGAAGCATTTTATGAGCCTGGATGCGATCAAAGCGGCAACGATAGAGGAATTAAAAGAAATTCCATCTATGAATGAAAAATCTGCAAATGAAGTATACAACTTTTTCCATTGATGATATACTAAGGAGAGAATAAGAATGAAGAAGGAGAGCATTATGGGAAGCGTAGAGTTACAGAAAGTTGCAGAGAAAATGAATTTAAAAAATCTGACTCCGCAAATTGGTCTTTTAGGAAAAGAAGTCAATGTGCCGGATATTAACCGCCCGGCGCTACAGCTCACAGGCTTTTTTGAACATTTTGAATCCGATAGAGTACAAGTGGTAGGATATGTAGAGTATACCTATCTTCAAAAGCTCAGCGATGATAGAAAGGAAGAAGTATACCAGTCACTATTATCCTATCCAGTGCCTTGTATCATTTTCTGCAGAGATCTTATGCCAGATCAGAGATTTTTGGAAATTGCGGTCGAAAAAGATGTGCCGATTTTTCTGACAGACAAGACGACATCTTCTTTCATGGCGGAGATCATCCGGTGGCTGAATGTGGAACTGGCCCCGTGTATCTCCATCCACGGTGTGCTTGTGGATGTCTACGGTGTCGGTGTGCTGATCATGGGCGAGAGCGGAATTGGAAAGAGCGAGGCTGCTCTGGAACTGATTAAGAGAGGACACCGCCTTGTGACAGATGATGTGGTTGAGATCCGAAAAGTCAGTGACGATACATTGGTTGGAACTGCTCCGGATATCACGAGACATTTTATTGAACTGCGAGGAATTGGTATCGTAGATGTTAAGACGTTGTTTGGTGTTCAGAGTGTAAAAGAGACACAGACGATAGATCTTGTGATCACACTGGAAGACTGGAATAAGGACAAACAGTATGACCGGTTAGGATTGGAAGAAGAGTATACAGAATTCCTTGGCAACCGTGTTGTATGTCATTCCATCCCGATTCGTCCAGGAAGAAATCTTGCGATCATAGTAGAATCTGCATCTGTAAATCATAGACAAAAACAGATGGGATATAATGCAGCACAGGAACTGTACAGGCGTGTGCAGGAGAATTTGACAAAGAGAAAATAGGAGACGAGAGAAATGAATTATTGCTTTGGAGTGGACATTGGAGGAACAACAGTAAAGTTAGGACTATTTGAATTCAACGGGACAATCGTGGATAAGTGGGAGATTAAGACCTATACAGAGAATGAAGGTGCAGCAATTCTTCCGGATGTAGCAAAATCAATTGCTTCCAAAATGGAAGAACATCAGATGAAGAAAGAGCAGATTCTTGGAATTGGTGTCGGGGTACCGGCTCCGGTGGCAGATGGAATTGTAAATGGAAGCGCAAATCTTGGATGGAAGTATAAAAATGTGAAGGCGGAGCTGGAAGAGCTGACTGGAATCAAGGTGAAGGTTGGAAATGATGCAAATGTAGCTGCGCTTGGAGAAATGTGGAAAGGCGGAGGCCAGGGAAATAAGGATTTGATCATGGTTACACTTGGAACGGGAGTCGGAGGAGGAATCATTGTCGACGGACGTATTTTAGGGGGATTTCATGGAGCAGGCGGAGAGATTGGTCATCTCTGTGTAAATTATGAGGAGACAGAAGTGTGTGGCTGTGGAGGTCGTGGATGTCTGGAGCAGTATGCATCTGCTACAGGTGTAGTAAGACTTGCCAAGAAAAGGCTTGCGAAAAATGATGATGAGACAATATTGCGCGAAGAAGAAATTACGGCAAAAGCTGTCTTTGATGCAGTTAAGGCAAACGATGCAGTTGCAATGGAGATTGCCGAAGAGTTTGGACGCTATCTTGGATATGCACTTGCCAATCTGGCAACAGCAGTTGATCCATCGGTGATCGTGATCGGTGGAGGGGTATCGAAGGCAGGCGAAGTACTTCTCCAGTATATTGAAAAATATTTTCGTGAGAGAATGTTCTTTGCAAATGCAAAGGTGCAGTTTGCTCTTGCAAAGCTTGGAAATGAAGCAGGTATCTGCGGAGCTGCAAAACTGATTTTATAAAGTAAAAGCTTATATACGAAAAGATAACAAAAAGAAGACAGAACTGAATGTGAGTATTAGTAATATCATTTCTGTCTTCTTTTTTGTTCGTGTATAGAAAATTGATTTTGAAATCCGGGAATACTATTCCTCTGGCGTGATAGAGCCATCCCCCTGATCAGGTGGGGAGGTTTCTCCACCACCGTGGTCTTCGCCATTTCCGTTTTCGTTGCCAGTTCCACTCTCAGATCCATTATTTCCATTTCCAGAACCGTTGTTTCCATTTGGATTTCCGGAATTTGGATTTTCTGGGTCAGGTGTTACTGTTTCATTGTCAGTTGATTCGTCTTCTGACTCGTCCTCAGCGGAACTGTCTGAGTGAGTGTTAGTAGAAGGCATATAGTAGCCTTCGTGCTTTCCATCACATCTTTGACCGGAATCTGTTGCAACATATTCTGTCACTTGTGGACAGCTGGACAACGGCAGCTTTCCAGAACTTGCACAGACGGCAGTCTTTTCAACTGTGTCAGGCATCACAAAATCTTTGTATTCTAGACCTTCGTGTACTCGCTCCATAATGCTGTTCCACAGTGTCAGGTGCCATGAAGTATTATCCATAGGCTTGTTGGAGTCATATCCACCCCAGACAGAAGCAGTGTAGTATGGAGTATATCCGGAGAACCAGATATCTACATTATCGGAAGTTGTACCAGTCTTACCGGATACTGGCATATTGCTGAGTGCAGCACCGGTACCGGTTCCTTTTGTCACAACATCTATCATTGCATTTGTCAGCAGTCCGGCAGTAGAAGCCTTTACGACTTGATGCGTCTCGGAAGTGTTATCAATCAGTACATTTCCAGAATGATCGAGAATCTTCGTATAGAACTTTGGTTTTGTGTAAGTTCCGTTATTTGCAAGGGACGCATAGGCGGCAGTCATCTCGAGGTTATAGACACCGTGCGTGATACCTCCGAGCGCAGTTGCCTGCTGGATATCGCTGAAAGTCTGTCCGTTGATTACTTCCTGATCTACAACAGTGGAGAATCCAAAGCTCTTCAGGTAATCAAATCCAGTCTGCTCTCCAATCTCAGTGAGTGCTTTGACTGCAACGACATTCATAGACTGTTCGATCGCTTTCCTTACAGTCACCCAATGCCTTTGTAGGAAAATCCCAGTTATTGACTTCTTTCCGTTTTATAGCGGTATGGTTCGTCTTTGATCGAGGTGTGAAGTCCCATTGCACCAATATCAAGTGCAGGGGCATAAGTTGATACAATCTTAAAACAGGAACCAGGCTGTCTTGCAGATTCCGTCGCACGGTTGAGAGAAAGGCTTTCCGTCTTCTCGCCGCGTCCTCCGACGATTGCTTTTACTTCCCCGGTGTATTGATCCATAATCACAAAAGAAGCTTGTGGTTGTGGAACGATCGTCTTTTTTTCCACCTGAGTGTCTCCTTCGCGGGAGATTGTTGATTTGTATTCATCAATCGCCGCCTGAGCAAGTTCAGGGGTAGAGAAGACGAGCGGATAAGAGTCATTTCTTGTCTGACGCAGATACTGCTCGAGCATCTCTTTGCTGAAGTTTTCGACAGTTCCATCAGAGCGTGTGATCGTGAGCTGATAGTCGATCAGGCCAAATTCTGTATTGTACGGATAGTTATTCGGGTTTAAAAACTCTTCATCACAGATTTGCTGAATTCTTGCATCCTGAGTTGCGTAGATGGAAAGACCACCGCTGTAAAGAGCATTATAGGCTTGTGTCTCCGTATATCCCAGCTTTGTCTGTAAGTCGGAAATGACTTGTTTAGAAAGCTCATCGATAAAATAAGTGTATGGAGTGTCTGTGGATGTATCGGCATTTGTAACCTGAATCCGGTCATAAACGGGATCAGCCATGGCAGTATCGTACTCTTCCTGGGAAATATATTTCTGTTCTAACATGTTGCCGAGAACAAGTTTGCGCCGCTTGGCATTTTCTTCCGGGTTGACTGTAGGGTCATATCTTCCAGGATTCTGAGTAATGCCGGCGATCACGGTACATTCTGAGAGTGTCAGCTGCGATACGTCTTTGTTGAAGTAGCGTTTGGCAGCGGATTGAACTCCGAGTGTGTTCTGTCCTAGGTTGATCGTATTCATATAATTTTCCAGAATCTCTTCTTTGCTCATCTGCTTTTCCAACTCCAAAGCAAGGAACTGTTCCTGAATTTTACGTTCGACACTGTCTAAGAATGTCTTTTCCTGTGAGAAATTCGGAAAGACATTATTTTTTATCAATTGCTGGGTAATCGTGCTGGCACCTTCAGAAAAGTCACCGCTTGTGATGCCGACAAGACCGGCACGAAGAATTCCTTGCAGGTCGATTCCGTTATGCTTGTAAAAACGTTCATCTTCGATCGCTACAAAAGCGTCCTGAAGGTCTTCCGGTATTTCGTTGATTGTTTTATAAATACGGTTGGAACCGGAAGTAACAAACTTTTCTAATTCCTGTGAACCGTCTGCGTTATAAACAGTTGTGAAGTATCCACTCGGTTTGACAGAAGCAGGAGAGATCTTCGGAGCTTTGTCAAGAATTTTCTTCAAGAACAGACCGCCGCCAATCATACCGATGATAATGAGCAAGAGAAAAACAATTAAAAATCCTTTGAAAATCCGGACACCTGCTCGTTTTTTCTTCATCTTTGATTTTGAAGATATTTTCTTCTGTTTTTTGACAGAATTTCGTTTTCCATAATTCATGAATGGTTTCCTCCTTTATCAGGTAATTATATCAAATTTATGTATTGAAATAAAGCATAAAATAAAATCTTCATATTTCAAGGCAAAAACTTAAGAAAAACTTGTGAAAACAGAGTTCTGTTGATATAGTATAAACAGTTTCAGATAAAATGTAATTAGAAAAAGGGTGATAGTATATGTTAAGTAAATTTCATACAGTCTATGAGGGGGGAGAAGCAGAAATCATTGAGAAGAAGTCCCGCTTCATTGCGACAGTACTTCCGGTCACCTGCGAGGAAGAGGCGCTGGAATTTATCGAGTCTATGAAGAAAAAATATTGGAATGCCACTCATAACTGCTATGCTTACGTGATCGGGGAGCGATTTGAGACACAAAGATGCAGTGATGACGGAGAACCGCAGGGGACAGCAGGGAAACCGATGCTCGATGTGTTGCTGGGGGAGGAGATACACAATACAGCAGTCGTAGTGACAAGATATTTTGGAGGTACGTTACTTGGAACCGGAGGGCTTGTGAGGGCTTATTCTGGAGCAGTCAAAGCAGGATTGGAAGCCAGTAAGATTATTACCAAAAACTGGGGGATTAAACTGGAAATACAGACAGATTATACCGGACTTGGCAAAATACAGTATATCCTTGGACAGAGGGGGATTACGGTTCTGGATTCTGTCTATGCAGAGAATGTGATGTTGATTGCGCTCATTCCTGAAGAGATGAATCAGGAGGTGATAGCAGAGATCACAGAGGGGACAAACGGACAAGCAAAGATGACACAGAAGGAAAGCTGCTATTTTGGAACAGTTGATGGTGAGATGAAAGTGTTTGATACAGAATAAAAATCCCTCCCGGTAATGGAAAGGGATGTCCATTGCCGGGAGGGAAGGAAATGTCTACTGAAATTCCGGTTCGATCAAACCGAAAGTACCATTCTTTCTCTTGTATACAACATTGACTTCTTCTGTCTCTGCGTTGAAGAATACGTAGAAATCATGTCCAAGTAAATCCATCTGGATACACGCATCCTCAGGGAACATTGGTTTGATTCCAAATCGTTTTGTACGGATGATCTTAATCTCATCATCCTCTGAAGAAGTATCTTCTGATTCAAAAAATTCTTGCTTGAAGTTGCTGCCTTCTTGATTTCTGGCAACTAATTTATTCTTATATTTGCGAAGCTGTCGCTCAATCACCTCTTCTACGAGATCAATCGATACATACATATCATTACTGCTTTGTTCAGAACGAATGATATGTCCCTTGACAGGAATTGTGACCTCAATCTTCTGACGTTCTTTTTCTACACTTAGTGTTACGATAATTTCTGTTTCAGGAGTAAAATATCTTTCTAGTTTCCCTAACTTTTGTTCAATGCAACTCTTTAAACCTGGTGTTACATCGATGTTTTTTCCGCTAATGATAAAGTTCATGCTGCCAACCCCTTTTCGGTATATTCTACAAATAATAGAAATAAAAATGAGTTATTTGTAGTATGTTTGTATTATACATCAAAATTCCGCGAAGAGCAATAAAATATTTGATAAAAATATAAAAAAATAATAAAAGACTGACAAAAGAAAGGTTTTATGGATAGTGTTCGCAGAAAAGAAATCAGGTGTCCATTTGGACACCTGAAGTAAATTAGTTTTGAGTGGAAGATGATCGATGAAATTTTTTTAGAATCCATGGATAGAGGAAGATTACCCATAGAACTAAAAGAAAGTAAGTGAACATATCTGCCGGAAGGGAGTCGCCGAACAGAAATTCTATCCCGATTTTGAAGGAAACGGCGACGAGAAGACCGATAATGAGTTTTCCAATCTGAAACGGGATCGATCCTTTGACGGAAAAATTCACATAGCGATTTTCAAGATACCAGCCGACACCGAATCCAATCCCTGCAGCAGATGCTTTGCAACAGTCAGATGCGTAGTGAAGTGAGATATCCCCATGGGAAAGTAGGAATAAGGCATAGATACTGACAGCAGAAGAAAGGAGCAGGAGTGACAGAAGAATCAGCCTTCTGTATCGCGTGGAATCCAGAAGGAAATCGCTTGCTTTATACACGGCAAAGGAAATACAAAGTGAAACTGCCATAGATACAACTACATCTTTCGGTGTGTGTACCCCGAGATACATGCGGGAAAATCCAATCAGTAAAAACATAAAGGCAAACAGGAGCTTAGAAAGCAAGCGTTTGCTTTTGAACATGAATGGAGCGAACAGGCAAGTACCACCCTGGGTATGTCCACTTGGAAAGGAGTATCCGGTCGCAGCAGGTACGGCGCTTTCCACTGGAGAAAAGCTTGGATCTAATATCCAGGGCCGTGGGATCCGGAACGTGATCTTTAATGTCTGTACACACAGACCGGCAAGAAAGTAAGTAAATCCCAGCTGATAAGCAAAGCGCTTATCCACACACCAGTAGAGTGTGCAGATAACCGCTATGATGATGACTTCCTGCCCAAAATAAGTGACAAACTGAAAAAAATGTTCCCCGAAAGGAGTGCGCAGTTCTGCCAGAACGTGTAAGAAGTCCATTATTTATTTCCTCGTTTTCTCATCTTTGAATCTAATATTTTTTTGCGGATGCGCAATGTCTCTGGAGTTACTTCCAAAAGTTCGTCTGTGTCGATGAAGTCCAGTGCCTCCTCAAGACTCAGTGTTCTAGGAGTTGTCAGTTTCAAGGCATCGTCTGCTCCTGAAGAACGGGTATTGGTAAGATGCTTTGTCTTGCAGACATTCAGCTCGATATCCTCTGCCTTTCCATTCTGTCCGATGACCATTCCGGCGTAGACTTTCTCGCCGGCGCCGATGAATAACGTTCCGCGTTCTTGTGCGCTATACAATCCGTAAGTGACAGATTCACCAGTCTCAAAAGCAATGAGAGAACCTTGCTTGCGGTACTGAATATCTCCTTTGTACGGTGCATAACCGTCAAAGGCAGTATTTAAGATTCCGTTTCCTTTTGTATCTGTCATAAACTCTCCGCGGTAGCCGATCAGTCCTCTTGCAGGGATCGAAAATTCGAGCCGAGTATAGCCACCGTTAGACACACCCATATTCTGAAGTTCTCCTTTTCGTTGGCTTAATTTGTCGATGACAGTTCCGGTAAATTCATCTGGGACATCGATGTAGGCCGTTTCAATCGGCTCTAACAGCTTACCGTTTTCATCTTCTTTGTAAAGGACTTCTGCCTTGCTGACTGCAAATTCATATCCTTCCCGGCGCATATTTTCAATCAGAACGGAAAGGTGGAGTTCACCGCGGCCAGATACTTTGAAGCTGTCTGTATTTTCTGATTCCTCTACGCGCAGACTGACATCGGTATTCAGCTCACGGAACAGACGGTCTCGCAAATGTCGGGAGGTAACATATTTTCCCTCCTGTCCTGCAAACGGGCTGTCATTTACAATAAACTGCATAGCGATTGTCGGTTCGGAAATTTTCTGGAAAGGAATTGCAACCGGATTTTCCGGGGAACATAAAGTGTCTCCGATATGGATGTCTGCGATTCCGGAAATTGCCACGATAGAACCAATCGTTGCTTCTTTTACTTCTACTTTATTCAGTCCGTCAAATTCATACAATTTACTGATCTTTACACGTTTCTGTTTGTCCGGCTCATGGGCATTGACAAGCATGACTTCCTGATTGACGGCAATCGTACCATTGTCGACTTTTCCGACACCGATTCGTCCAACATATTCATTGTAGTCGATCGTGCTGATCAGTACCTGTGTATCTGCATCCGGGTCGCCTTCCGGTGCAGGAATGTAATCGATGATCGTCTCAAAGAGCGGGATCATGTTTTCAGGATTGTCTGTCAGATCAAGGATTGCATGACCAGCCTTGGCAGATGCATAGACAAATGGACAGTCAAGCTGCTCGTCAGATGCGTCAAGATCCATGAAAAGTTCTAAGATTTCATCGATTACTTCGTCTGGGCGTGCTTCCGGGCGGTCAATCTTATTGATGCAGACAATGACCGGAAGGTCAAGCTCGAGCGCTTTTTTCAGAACGAATTTTGTCTGTGGCATTGCACCTTCGAAAGCATCTACAACAAGAACAACCCCATTTACCATTTTCAGTACACGTTCTACTTCACCGCCGAAATCAGCGTGTCCTGGTGTGTCGATAATGTTGATCTTTGTATCATTATAGTATACGGCAGTATTTTTTGAGAGAATCGTGATTCCACGTTCTCTTTCAATGTCGTTAGAATCCATGACGCGTTCTGCCACTTCCTGGTTGGCACGAAATACACCACTTTGTTTTAAAAGCTGGTCGACCAGTGTTGTTTTTCCGTGGTCAACATGGGCGATGATTGCGATGTTTCGGATATCTTCTCTTTTTGTTTTCATAAATAACCTTCTTTCTATTATAAATCCATGAATAAGCACTAATAACTCATACAGTTTACCACATTGGCAATAGATTACAAGTCCTTTTTAAAAAAACACATAATATGGAAAGAACACAGAAAAATTGAGGGAAGCATATCTTGCGGTCGATTTCTGTCGATGAAAAGTCCGGGGAATGTCCAATCGGATGGTTATAAATCCGTTATCATAGAATAAAATAATAAAGACAAAAAAATACAGCAAAGAGGAGAGAGATAAATTATGTCCGATAAGATTATTGAAAACAACCAGGTAACAATTATGGGAGAGGTGGCATCCAGATTCACATTTAGTCATGAAGTATTTGGAGAAGGATTCTATATGGTAGATGTCCTCGTTAAGAGACTTAGCAATTCTGAAGATCGGATTCCACTTATGATTTCCGAGCGTCTGATAGATGTGACCAAAGATTATACAGGGGAATTTATCATGGCAAGTGGACAGTTCCGGTCGTATAACAGACACGAGGAACATAAGAATCATCTTGTACTTTCCGTGTTTGTTCGGGAGGTAGCATTTGTGGATGAGGAACTTGATGGGGCGAAGACAAATAATATTCTTTTAGATGGATACATCTGTAAAGCACCTGTTTACCGCAAAACCCCTCTTGGGAGAGAAATTGCAGATCTTCTGCTTGCAGTGAACAGACCATATGGGAAATCTGACTACATACCATGTATCTGTTGGGGAAGAAATGCAAGATATGCTTCCGGATTTGCAGTGGGAGAACATGTGCAGATTTTAGGAAGGATCCAAAGCAGAGAATATGTGAAAAAATTGTCTGAGACAGAGACAGAAAAACGTGTGGCATACGAAGTGTCAGTCAGCAAGCTGGAATGTATCGGTGCTGAAATAAGTGAAGAAGAGTAGTAGGAATAGCTGTGGCTCCATTGACATTAGAAAAAAATGATGATAAAATTTCAGACAAGAAATCGCTGATGAAATGAAAAAAATCAAAGTAAAACTGATGTTTAGGAGGATAAATATGGCAATTTTTACAGGAGCAGGAGTAGCGATCATAACGCCGTTTCATGAAGATGGAAGTATTAATTATGATCAGTTAAAGAAGCTGGTGGATTATCATTGTGAGAATGGAACAGACAGTATCGTAATCTGCGGAACAACAGGGGAATCTGCGACAATGACGGAGGAAGAACATCTGGAGTGTATTAAACGCACGATTGATTTTACTGCAGGAAGGATTCCGGTGATTGCAGGGACGGGATCAAACTGTACTGCAACAGCGGTAGAGCTGTCCAGAGAGGCTGCAAAAGCAGGAGCAGACGGACTCCTTGTTGTAACTCCGTATTACAATAAAGCGACGCAGAAAGGGTTGATCGAACATTATAAGGCAATCGCAAGAGAAGCAGATGCGCCGATCATCATGTACAGTGTGGCAAGCCGTACCGGGTGTAATATTGAACCGGCGACAGTTGCGGCGTTGGTAAAAGAAGTCGATAACATTGTGGGCGTGAAAGAAGCCTCCGGTAATATTTCACAGGTGGCAAAGATCATGCAGCTGACACAGGGAGATATCGATCTGTATTCTGGAAATGATGATCAGATCGTTCCGATTTTGGCTCTGGGAGGAAAGGGAGTTATCTCTGTATTATCCAATGTGGCTCCAAGAGAGACGCATGAGATCTGTGCAAAATTCTTTGCAGGAGATATTGCAGGAAGCAGAGAACTTCAATTAAAAGCGATTCCGCTGATCAATGCACTGTTCAGTGAAGTTAACCCGATCCCTGTTAAGAAGGCAGTTTCTTTGATGGGAATGGAAGCCGGTGGACTGCGGATGCCGCTGACAGAGATGGAAGAAGCAAATGCACAGAAATTGGCACAGGCAATGAGAGCGTTTGGAATTCAGCTCGCATAGAGAAAGCATAGAGGAGCTGCCATAGGATGGAAGCTGTCGGAAGAATGTAGTATTGTAGGAAGAAAAGAACTGCATTCTGTCCGGACAGTCATTCTGTGGCAGCCCCTTTTGTCAATTGTATCGCAAAACCTCGCACATTCGCTGTGAGGGCTGTAAAACATAAGAAAATGGAGGAGAAGATGATGGTAAAAGCAATTATGCACGGATGTAATGGGAAAATGGGGCAGGTAATTTCCAATCTTGTAAAGGAAGATGATGGGATTGAGATTGTTGCAGGAATTGATAAATATACAGGTGTGAAAAATGAATATCCGGTTTTTACGGATATTGCGGACTGTGATGTGGAGGCAGATGTCGTGATTGATTTCTCCAATGCACTTGCAGTGGACGGACTGCTTTCTTACTGTGGAGAGAAAAAGCTTCCGGTGGTACTTTGTACTACTGGATTGTCTGAAGAGCAGCTTGCACAGGTACAGTGTGTTTCTGAAAAGACAGCAGTGCTGAAATCGGCAAATATGTCGCTGGGAATCAATATGCTGTTAAAGCTTCTTCAGGATGCTGCCAAAATTCTTGCTCCGGCAGGATTTGATATTGAACTGGTGGAAAAGCACCATAATCTGAAAGTAGATGCCCCAAGCGGGACAGCGCTTGCACTGGCGGACAGCGTAAATGAAGCGCTTGGAAATGCGTATGAATACGTTTACGACAGAAGCAAAGAACGCAAAAAAAGAGAAAAGAAAGAAATCGGAATCTCGGCAGTGCGCGGCGGAACGATTGTAGGAGAACACGAAGTGATTTTCGCCGGAGCAGATGAAGTGATTGAATTTAAGCATACGGCATACTCGAAAGCAGTCTTTGGAAAAGGTGCTGTGGAAGCGGCAAAATACCTTGCAGGGAAACAAGCCGGACTTTATGACATGAGTGATGTGATTGAATCTTCTTCTGAAAATCAATAGAAAAAATTACCATTACTTTCCGAATGTATAGAATGGCAGGGAATGCAGACAATATTGGCGAGAAGCAATTCTTACTACATTTCAGGAAAGGAAGATAGCCAGATGAAGAGAGCAAAGAAAATGATACTCAGTATTTTGTGTGTGAGTGTTCTTTTGTGCATGACAGCGTGTGCAAGGGGAAACAAAGATAATGTGGCAGATGATAATACTGCAACGGGAACAAATGAAGAGAAGAAAAATGACAGTGAAAGAAAGCGGGAAGAAACAAATACAGATGGAGAGGCGCCGCGTGACGGAGTGCTTGAAGATGTAGGGGATGCCGTGGAAGATGGAGCAAGAGATGTCAAAGACGGAGTAGAAGATGTCCTTGACGGAACAGACCAGAATGACGGACGTACGGAAAAACGTATAGACGATAACAAGGATGGCGGAAATGCGGATACAATGAACGGTGCGACGGACAATACCGGACAAACGAACACGGCAAGATAGCAGAAACTGTATATTTTTTGATTTTGGACGCCCTGCGGCTGTATGCCGTGGGGCATTCTTGCAGAGATGGCAGAAAAATGATGAAAACTCAAAAAAGAATGGGGATATTTTGCGGGAGAACAGAATGCTTTGTGGAAAAAATTTAACAAAGGTGTAAAGAAGATGGGAAGAGTTTATGAACAGTTGATAAACTTGTTGAAGAAGCGAAAGGATAGTGTTAAAATAAGAAACAGAGTAAATTTGGATAAATTAAGGAGTAGGTCATGGGTTTATTAGAGAAGATATTTGGGACGCACAGTGAGAATGAATTGAAGCGTATTTATCCGATCGTTGACAGAATTGAGGCGATGGATGAAGAAATGCAGCAATTATCCGATACAGAACTGAAAGGGAAAACAGCGGAGTTTAAGAAACGTCTGGAAGAGGGCGAGACATTAGATGATATTTTACCGGAAGCATTTGCAGTCGTAAGAGAAGCAGCTTCCCGTACCTTACATATTAAGCATTACAGAGTACAGCTGATTGGTGGAATCATTCTTCACCAGGGAAGAATCGCGGAGATGCGTACCGGAGAAGGTAAAACATTGGTTTCTACACTTCCTGCATATTTGAATGCTTTGACTGGAAAGGGAGTTCATATTGTAACAGTCAATGACTATCTGGCAAAGCGTGATGCAGAGTGGATGGGGCAGGTGCATGAATTTTTAGGACTGAAAGTCGGGGTTGTACTTAACTCGATGGATAATGATGAGCGAAGAGAGGCATATAACTGTGACATTACTTATGTGACCAACAATGAATTGGGATTTGATTATCTGAGAGATAACATGGTCATCTATAAAGAGCAGCTTGTGCAGAGAGGACTGCATTTTGCGGTTATCGATGAGGTTGACTCGGTATTGATTGATGAGGCGAGAACACCGTTGATCATTTCCGGACAGAGCGGAAAGTCTACAAAGCTTTATGATGCCTGTGACATTCTTGCAAGACAGCTTGTAAAAGGAGAGGCAAGCGGTGAATTTTCCAAGATCAACGCGATCATGGGAGAGGAAATCGAGGAGACAGGTGATTTCATCGTCAATGAGAAAGAAAAGAATGTCAACCTGACAGAAGAAGGTGTGAAGAAGGTAGAGAAGTTCTTCAACATTGAGAACCTTGCAGATGCGGAGAATCTAGAGATTCAGCATAACATTATTCTTGCTTTGCGTGCGCACAACTTAATGTTTAAAGATCAGGATTATGTTGTGACTTCTGACGGAGAGGTAATGATCGTTGATGAGTTCACCGGACGTATTATGCCGGGAAGACGTTATTCCGATGGACTCCATCAGGCCATTGAGGCAAAAGAACATGTAAAAGTAAGACGGGAAAGTAAGACGCTGGCAACAATCACCTTCCAGAACTTGTTTAATAAGTTTGAGAAAAAGAGCGGTATGACAGGTACTGCGTTGACAGAAGAGAAAGAATTCCGCGATATTTACGGTATGGATGTTGTTGAGATTCCGACGAACAGACCGGTGCAGAGAGTTGATTTAAACGATGCGGTATATAAGACAAAGAAAGAAAAATTTGAAGCGGTGATCGAGGAGATTATCGAGGCACATGCCAAAGGTCAGCCAGTTCTTGTCGGTACGATCACGATTGAGACATCAGAACTTCTCAGTAAGATGCTGAAGAAGAGAGGAATCCAACATAAGGTGTTAAATGCCAAATTCCACGAGAAAGAGGCGGAAATCGTAGCAGATGCAGGTGTGCATGGCGCTGTAACTATCGCTACGAATATGGCCGGTCGTGGTACTGATATTAAGCTGGACGATGCGGCGAGAGAAGCAGGAGGACTGAAGATCATCGGTACAGAGCGGCATGAATCAAGACGTATCGATAATCAGCTGCGTGGACGTTCTGGACGACAGGGAGATCCGGGAGAATCCAGATTCTACATTTCGCTAGAAGATGATCTGATGAGACTCTTTGGTTCGGAACGACTGATGAATGTCTTTAACACACTCGGTGTGGAGGATGGAGAGCAGATTGAACATAAGATGTTGTCCAGTGCGATTGAGAAGGCTCAGAAGAAGATTGAGAATAATAACTTTGGAATCCGTAAGAACTTACTTGAGTACGATCAAGTTATGAATGAACAAAGAGAGATCATTTACGAAGAGCGAAGAAGAGTACTTGACGGAGAAAGTATGAGAGATTCTATTTATCATATGATCACGGAATACGTGGAAAATGTTGTGGATTCCTGCATTTCTCCGGATGTAGATTACGAAGAATGGGATCTGACCGAGCTGGATGTCAACCTGCATGCAACACTCCCGATCAAGATTCCGACAATCGAAGATGTCAAAGGTATGAACCAGAAAGAATTAAAGCATCTTTTGAAAGAGCGTGCCGTAAAAGCTTATGAGGAGAAGGAAGCAGAATTTCCGGAGCCGGAGCATTTAAGAGAGATTGAACGTGTGATTCTTCTGAAGGTTATCGACGCAAAATGGATGGATCACATTGACGATATGGATCAGCTGCGACAGGGAATCGGGCTTCAGGCGTATGGACAGAGAGATCCACTTGTAGAGTATAAGATGATGGGTTACGATATGTTTGGAGAGATGACAGCGGCAATTGCAAAAGATACAGTACGTCTCCTCTTTAACGTAAGAATTGAACAGAAAGTAGAACGTGAACAGGTTGCAAAAGTGACTGGAACAAATAAAGATGAAAGTGCAGCACATACGCCGATGAAGCGGGAGGAGAAGAAAGTATATCCGAATGATCCTTGTCCGTGTGGAAGCGGCAAAAAGTATAAACAGTGCTGTGGTCGTAAAGCATAAAAGAAAGGAAATTTCTCTGCGGGCAGATATCTGCCTTCGCGGGAGAAATTTCTTTTTACAGATTTTTAGATAAAAATTTTGAAAATTGGAAAGAGGTGATCAAGGTGGTAGCATTGGATGAGATTAAGAGTATTTTAAATACATATGAGGCACCGCTGAAAGAACTGAGGGATTCACTTTGACCCGGAAGGGAAGAAGCAGAGAATCGAGGAATTAGAAAGAAAAATCGGAGAGGCAGACTTTTGGGATGACGCAGAACATTCTCAAAAAGTGATGAAAGAACTGAAAAGCCTGCAAGATTCGGTGAAAAGAACTGAGGAACTGTACCGGCAGTATGAGGATATTCAGATTTTGATTGATATGGCATACGAGGAAAATCGATGAGAGTATGATCAAAGAGATCGATACAGAGTTAAAGCAGATCGAGAGCACATATGAAGAACTGCGGATCGAGACGCTTCTGTCAGAAGAGTATGATAAGGATAATGCAATTGTTACCTTACATGCGGGAGCGGGCGGTACAGAGGCTTGTGACTGGGTGAATATGCTGTACCGAATGTACAATCGCTGGATTGAGAGCAAAGGATTTACAACAGAAGTGCTCGATTATCTTGACGGGGATATTACAGGGATCAAGACAGTAACCTTTGAGGTCAATGGAGAGAATGCATATGGATATTTGCAGTCAGAAAAAGGAGTGCACAGGCTGGTACGGATTTCTCCGTTTAATTCAGCAAATAAAAGACAGACTTCGTTTGCCTCATGTGATGTGGTGCCGGATCTCGAAGATGACATTGATATTGAGATTAATGAAGATGAATTGAAAATTGATACTTACCGGGCGAGCGGCGCCGGCGGACAGCATGTCAATAAAACATCATCCGCGATCCGTCTGACACACCTGCCAACCGGGATCGTGGTACAATGCCAGAATGAGCGTTCCCAGCACAGCAATAAGGAAAAGGCAATGCAGATGTTAAAGGCGAAGCTTTATCTGCTGAAGGAACAAGAACAGGCAGAAAAAGTATCGGGAATCCGGGGTGAAGTAAAGGAGATCGGGTTTGGAAACCAGATCCGTTCCTATGTGATGCAGCCTTATACGCTTGTGAAGGATCACAGAACGAATGAGGAAAGCGGAAACGTTACAAGTGTGCTGGATGGGAATCTGGATCCGTTTATCAATGCCTATCTAAAGATGCGAAATGCAAAAAAGGAAGAAAAATAAAAGTCTGGTGATCCAGACAAGGAGAGTGGAACGTTATGGATAAGACAAAGTATTATGTATTAAAGAAAAAGGCTGTTCCGGAAGTACTTTTAAAAGTCGTAGAAGTAAAAAGGCTTCTTGCTGCTGAGCGGGGGCTGACCATTCAGGAAGCGACAGAGCGAATCGGAATCAGCAGAAGCTCTTTCTACAAATACAAAGACGATATATTTCCGTTTCATGAAAATGAAAAAGGGCAGACAGTGACGATGGTCATTCAGATGGATGATACACCGGGACTTTTAGCAGAACTTCTCAGAGAGGCGGCAAAGTATCGTGCGAATATCCTGACTATTCATCAGAGTATTCCGATCAACGGAATTGCAACATTGACACTTAGTATAGAAATTTTATCGACAACAGGAAATATATCGGAGATGGTGGACGAGATGGAAGAAAATGAAGGCGTCCATTATCTGAAAATTGTAGGCAGGGAGTAGACTATGATAAATATTGCAGTATTAGGATATGGAACAGTAGGCTCCGGGGTAGTAGAAGTGCTCGACACAAACAGAGAGTGTATCAGCCAGAGAGTCGGAGAAGAAATTCGGGTAAAATATGTGCTGGATCTCAGAGACTTTCCGGGAGATCCGGTACAGAACATACTGGTCCATAATTTTGAGGAAATCATCCGGGATGAGGATGTTAAAATCGTTGTAGAAGTTATGGGAGGGATTGAGCCTGCATATACTTTTGTGAAGCGCTCACTTCTCGCTGGAAAGAGTGTGGCGACATCGAACAAGGCGCTTGTAGCAAAGCACGGAGCAGAACTTTTATCAATCGCAAAAGAAAAGCAGATCAATTTTTTATTTGAGGCAAGTGTGGGAGGAGGAATCCCGATTATCCGCCCGCTCAATTCTTCTATGACCGCAGATGAGATTGAAGAGATTACAGGGATCTTAAATGGAACAACAAACTATATGCTGACGAAGATGTTCTATGAAGGAGCAGGGTACGAAGAAGTGCTCCGGCAGGCGCAGGAAAACGGATATGCAGAGAAGAATCCGGAAGCAGATGTAGAAGGTTATGATGCATGTCGTAAGATTGCAATCCTATCCTCTCTGATCTCGGGACATCAAGTTGATTTTGAGGATATTTACACAGAAGGGATCACAGAAATCACAGAGAGGGATATGGAGTACGCAAAGCAGATGCAGATGACGATTAAGCTGCTTGCGAGCAGTAGAAGAAGCGGCGAATGCTTAAGCGCGATCGTGGCACCATGTCTTCTTGAGAATACCCATCCTCTTTTTGGAGTCAATGGAGTATTTAATGCGATTTTTGTACATGGAAATGTACTTGGGGATGCGATGTTTTATGGAAGTGGCGCGGGAAAACTTCCGACCGCGAGTGCAGTTGTGGCAGATGTTGTGGAGGAAGCAAAAAATCTGAACCGCAATGTTATGACCATGTGGAAGAGTGATAAGCTAAAACTTCAGGATAAAGGCGATACAATCCGAAGATTTTTTGTGCGGATCACAGGAAATGCGGAGGCGATGAAGACTTATATCGAGAGTATTTTCGGACCGGTTCAGATTGTGATGCTTCCAGATGTGGAGGAAGAGTTTGGATTTCTCACAGGGCGCATGACGGAGCGGGCATATGAGGAGTGTGCGGCAAAATTTCCGAATATTATCCGTATGATCCGCATGCAGGAGCAGAGCGGGTCCAAAGAGTAAAAGATTCTTCGGAATGTCTGGTACGAGAACAAGGAGAAAGGAGAGTCTGTTCGTGTAAAATAGAAAGCGGACAGAAAAGTGATATGCTGATAGTGAAAAAATTTGGCGGCAGTTCCGTTGCGAACAAGGAGCGGATCTTTCGGGTCGCAGAGCGATGTATAGAAGAATATAAGAAGGGAAATGATGTTGTAGTTGTACTGTCCGCAATGGGAGATACGACTGATGAACTGCTTGCAAAAGCTGCTGACATCAATCCGAATGCACCAAAGAGAGAGCTGGATATGCTTCTGACGACAGGAGAACAGGTTTCTGTATCATTGATGGCGATGGCAATGCACGCACTCGGAGTGCCGGCAGTTTCTCTGAATGCGTATCAGGTTATGATGCATTCCACCTCTAGATATGGAAATGCAAGATTTAAGCGAATTGATTCAGAACGGATCAGACACGAATTGGATTCTCGGAAGATTGTCATTGTCACCGGCTTTCAGGGAGTCAATAAATATGATGATTATACAACACTTGGAAGAGGTGGTTCGGATACGACTGCAGTGGCGCTTGCAGCGGCATTGCGCGCAGATGCGTGTGAGATTTATACAGATGTAGATGGAGTATACACAGCGGATCCGCGTGTTGTAAAAAATGCGAGAAAATTAAAAGAGATTACCTATGATGAAATGCTGGAATTAGCAACTTCGGGGGCGAAAGTGCTTCATAATCGCTCTGTGGAGATGGCAAAAAAATATGGCGTACAGCTGGTAGTCAGATCTAGCTTGAATTTAGAAGAAGGAACGACTGTGAAGGAGGTAGCGAAGATGGAGAAAATGTTGATCAGTGGGGTAGCAGGGGATAAGAATACAGCACGAATTTCAGTACTTGGAGTCAGTGACCAACCGGGAGTGGCATTTAAGATCTTCCACACGTTGGCAAAAAATAATATCAATGTGGACATCATCCTTCAGTCTGTCGGACGGGAAGGGACAAAGGACATTTCTTTTACTGTTTCTCAGGAAGATCTAAAGCCGGCACTGGCAATCCTGGAGGAATATCAGGAGCCAATGACAATCCGGGAGATCAAGTGGGAGGATACTGTTGCAAAAATATCAATCGTGGGAGCGGGTATGATGAGCAATCCGGGGGTTGCGGCAAAGTTATTTGAATCGCTCTACAACAATGGAATCAATATCAACATGATCTCTACTTCAGAAATACGTATTACGGTTCTGATCGATGAGAAGGAAATTGATAAGGCAATGCAGGCAGTCCATGATGGGTTTGGACTTGGAGATGTGTAAGAACGAGAGGGAAAACAAAAAAGAGAGGGTGAAGTAGGACCCTCTCTTGTGTATTTGCAAAAAGATTTTGCTAAGATCAGAGCAGTTTCATCTGACTCAGAGCGCTGTTGTGATATTGTGGACAGAACGTTACATCTTCGCCAAACCAGTCAGGCGGAGTGAAATGTTCAGCGGACATGGCATCTGCAAATTCAACTTCTGCAATTTGGAGTCCGGAGAGCTTGCCGGAAAAAATATCCAGTTCGATGGTAAGCGAGTCGGAGAGCGGAATCATATAGCGAGTTTTTTCGATGCAGATTCCGTCAATCTTTGTCTTAAGATGTTCGTAGCCTTCAGCGGTCAGAGGAAGATTGTGTTCTTCTCGGATCATCATGCCGCGGGATTTGTAGGTGAGTTCATAGCGGTCGTTATCCTTTCGGATACGCACGACGGGGTTTGTGCAGAGATAGCCCTGTTCAATGGTGCGAAAAGGAAAAGAAGACAGATCGAAAGGGATTGTGTGGATCAGATATTTACGTTCGATTTCCATAAAAAATACCTCCAGTGATTTTTACATACAGCGACAAATTTGTGTCGGTTGTTTAAAATAACAGTTCAAAATACTCTTCGGTATCATAGTACAGATAAATGAAAATGTAAAGCAGTCATGGAAAAAATACGTAGGGAAAGGAAAGGTTGATATGAAAAAAGAAGCTGTGATCTTTCTTGCAGAAGGATTTGAAGAAGTGGAAGCACTGGCAGTTGTGGATGTACTGCGCAGGGCGGGAGCCGTTGTTCGTATGGTATCAGTCAGCGGCAAGAAGTATGATGAGGACGGGAACGCTTTAGGCGGTGCGCTCATCGGTATCTTTAAGACGGGTGCGGAAGAATTTACAGCCGAAACAGCGATCCAGACTACCACATCAGCCGATGACGGTAGTTTTTCTTTTGAAAAAGTACCTTACGGGACTTGGATTATCCGTGAGATTGAAAGCCCGACAGGTTTTGTACTCTCCGATGAGGAAATCCCCGTGACCATTGGCAGCGTGGACGAAGTTGTAGAAGTCGAGCTTGTCAATGAGTTCATTATGGGCAGCATCGAGCTGACAAAGGTGGATGAGGACTATCCTGACAACAAGCTGACGGGTGCGGTCTTTGAAGTCTATGCCGACAAGAACGGGGACGGGAAACTGGACGATAGCGACGAGCTTTTAGGAGAAATGGCGGAGCTTGGCGATGGCGTGTACCAGATGAGTGACCTGCGCTATGGAAAGTACCTTGTCCGTGAGACAAAAGCTCCCGAAGGCTTCCTGCTCGATACTAATGTCTATCCCGTATCCATTGAGGAAGATGGGAAGATTTATACAGTTGAGAATGAGGCAGGCGTCGGCTTTATCAACGCAGCCCAGAAAGGCTCTTTAAAGATCGTCAAGACTTCCTCTGACGGTAAGGTGGAGGGCTTCTCTTTCCGAGTGACGGGCAAAGATTATGACCAGACCTTTACAACCGATGCCAATGGCGAAATCCTCATTGAAGGCTTGCGCATTGGCGAATACACCGTGTCCGAGGTCAGCGACGATGCTTCCGCAGGCTATATCCTGCCCGCCGAAAAGCAGGCAACCGTCAAGACGGATGCCACGACCATCGTAGAGATGCACAATGAGCTGAGGGAAACCCCGAAAACGGGCGATGACTTCAATCCTGCGCTCTGGGCAGGTCTGGCGGCTGTTTCCGTGATTGGCGCAGGCGTTTTAGGATTTGTTGGCTTTAAGAACAGAAAGAAAAAGGGAGGACTAAGGAATGGACGCTAAGACCATCATTGCCATCGTGCTTGTGGCGTTTATCGTAGGCGCAGCCATATGGCTCAATATCCGTAACAGAAATAAGAAGTAAGTGCGAAAGGGGCGGCGTTTTCATGCCGCCCCTTTCCCATATATGGAGGTCAGAAATGAGATACCTGAAAACCATTGAACGGAAAGTCAGGGCGATTTTGGCGCAGAATGAGGACGCCCGGAATGACGATATGGTGCTGTACCTTGTACTGTGCAATGCCTGCCTGAAAGATGCGGGAGCTTTGCCCCTTGCGGAGATTATGACGCAGTACAAATATCTGGGGCTTCCGAGCTTTGAGAGCGTCAGCAGGACGAGGCGGAAGCTGCAGGCACGGTATCCAGAGCTTGCGGGGAGCCGCCCCGTACGCAAAAAACGGAGCGCAGGCGAACACGATTACCGCAGATATGCCAAAGAATAAGGAGGCTGCCTATGGACGAAGAAAAACGCATCAATGGCGGTTATGAAATCATGGAGAGTTGTACAATCGGGAACAACGAGCTTGTCATCGGTCATAACGCCAAAGCCCCCAACCCGTATGTGTGTTGGTACTGCAAAGACGGATCGGATTATTTCTGGGGATATTACTGCAATCAGCAATCCGAAGCAAGGGAAAAGCTGATAGAGCGATACCAGAGGGAGTGCCGCCTGCCCTATAACAATCCCCTGTCCCCAGAAAATAAAAAGCGGGGATGACCGTGAGCGATAAGAAAC
>ENA-OQCW01000309-OQCW01000309.1-human-gut-metagenome-genome-assembly--contig:-NODE-309-length-32772-cov-8.838046_pt1 | contig 32772 bp, 26 predicted proteins | sample MGYA00242767_ERZ504593 | MGnify/ENA primary metagenome ERZ504593 (study PRJEB26092, sample SAMD00036307) | human gut metagenome | host: Homo sapiens | study: EMG produced TPA metagenomics assembly of... | reverse complement strand
GTACGCCTGCGGATGCCTCATCGATCAGATCGATGGCTTTATCCGGCAGGAAACGGTCGTTGATTGTAGCGGACGCTCATTTTTTACGGCTGCTTCCAGTGCTTCATCGGTGATTTCCACGCCGTGATGGCGTTCGTAGTATGGACGCAGTCCTTTTAAGATATCAAGTGCTTCGCTTTCCGTCGGTTCTTCTACTTTGACCGGCTGGAAACGGCGCTCCAATGCAGCATCTTTTTCGATGTATTTACGGTATTCTTCCAGTGTTGTTGCACCGATGAGCTGAATTTCTCCACGGGAGAGGGACGGTTTTAAGATGTTGGATGCATCGAGTGCGCCCTCTGCACCTCCGGCTCCGATGATGGTGTGAAGTTCATCGATGAACAGCAGAATGTTTTCATTATCCGTCACTTCTTTGACGACTCGTTTGATGCGCTCTTCGAACTCACCGCGGTATTTACTTCCGGCTACCATTCCCGAGAGGTCAAGAATGACAACACGCTTGTCACGGATGGTTTCCGGCACGATGCCAAGAGCGATGCGCTGTGCAAGGCCTTCGGCAATCGCCGTTTTTCCGACACCTGGCTCTCCAATGAGGCAAGGGTTATTTTTTGTCCGGCGGCTCAGGATCTGAATCACACGCTCAATTTCCTGGCTGCGGCCGACAACCGGGTCGAGTTTTCCTTCACGCGCAAGCTCCGTCAGATCCCGGCTGTACTGATCCAGTGCCGGCGTTTCGCTGGTCTGCGCTCCACCTCTTGTCTGCGGTCCGCGGCCGGTGTTTGTATTTCCGCTTGCACCGCCCTGCAGCGGTGCCTCGCCCATGGCAGTAAGGATTGCTCCATATAGTTTCTGAATGTTGATCCCCATGGTAAAAAGCAAACGGGTAGCAACACAGTCACTTTCTTTTAAGATTGCAATCAGCAGATGCTCGGTTCCCACAGCTCTGCTCTTAAAACGCGCTGCCTCCGCTTCTGCATTTTCAAGCACTCTGCGTACCCGCGGAGTATAGCCCGGTCGGGATTCGGTCACGGTGTTTCCGCCTGGTGCAATCAGACGGTCAATCAGTTCGGTAAGCTGTCCGGCATCTACGTGAAACTCAGAAAGCACCATGCCTGCTGTGCCATCCTCCACGTTCAGAAGTCCGATCAGAAGGTGTTCGGTTCCTACGTAATTATGTCCACATTTTTCAGCTGTCCTAACCGCATATGCCAGTGCTTTTTTTGCCTGACTGGTATATCCTTCTCTCATAATACTATTGTCTCCTTCATGTTTCGTCTGCGTAATTGCTGTAAATTTCATCTACAAGCTGATGTACTTCTTCTTTTGATATATTTTTGCAGACGGCTTTTGCAAGAATCACCTGCAGATCTTCGCGCAGTTCCTGCATGGCATACAGTTTATCCGCATCGATAGAGATAACGGCTCCTTTTCTTCGGTCAATCGAAAGAAGCCCCTCCTGCCGGAGTACGCTGTAGGCCTTATTTACGGTATGCATGTTGATTCCGATATTGTCTGCGAGCTGTCTTACCGAAGGTAGAGTATCTCCTTCCTGAATTCTGGAAGTGGCAATACCCAGAATAATCTGATTTCTCAGCTGGATATAGATCGCTTCATCGCTGTTGAAATCGATCTGTATTGTCTCATAATACATAGTTACACCCTGCTTTCTCGTATCGTTTTGTTATACATATGTTATAACAATTCGCAGACTTTGTCAACAAACGGTTTCCCTACCTGTTTTTCTCGTAGATGATCTGAAGACCTTTCAGGAGCAGATTCTCATCGATGATGATGTCATGTCTGCAGTGCGGAATCACAGCTTTCGCCAGACCTCCGGTAGCCACAATCGTGCATTTGCAGCCAAGTTCTTCTTCCATCCGTTCGATCATGCCGTCGATGCTGGCAGCGTTTCCATAAATCATACCGCCTTTCATACAGTCCAGCGTATTTTTGCCAATGACTTTTTTCGGTGCTGTCAGACTGGTCTGGCTAAGCTGCGCGGCATTTGATACGAGAGCATCCAGCGAAGTACGAAGTCCCGGAAGAATCACGCCTCCGATGAAGCTTCCTTTCTGATCAAGTACACTCATCGTCGTGGCAGTTCCCATATCGATAACAATCTGCGGACATGTGTATTCATTCAGCGCTGCTACTGCTACTACAACAAGATCGCTTCCTGCCGTTGCGGGGTCGTCCAGTTTGATATTAAGCCCGGTCTTCACACCGGGGCCGACAACTTTGACCGGCTTTTTAATCACTTTTTCTGCCGCACTCCGGCAGAGCTCTGTCACCTGCGGAACAACGGAAGAGATGATACCTCCTTCGATCTGCTCCACCGGAATCTCATACAGTTCCAGTACATTTTTCAGGCTGACTGCGTATTCCAGCTCTGTTTTTGCCTTGTCCGTGGAGAGTCTTTCGATGAAGTATGTTTTTTTCCCTTCCACACACCCAAGGACGATGTTCGTGTTGCCGATGTCTATTGCAAGGATCATGATTCAGGTTCCTCCTGTAAAAACTATGAAATGAAATTCTTGTGGTTTTATTATACATGGTGCGGCGCTTTGAGACAAGGAAAAAGACAGCAAGAAAAAGACAATTAAGTCGATTTCATACTGTCTTCTGAATATTTCATTTTGAATTATCTATTCTTGTTGTTCACAAAAATAAATTTTACATCATTCTCAAACGTACGATTTAGCAGAATTTGCCCTGAAAATGTTTGAGTACTATACATTTTTACATCATTCTCAAACCATTACTTACAGATTTAGGGGAGGTGGAAAGTTTGAGTACCATACATTTTTACATCATTCTCAAACAGGCGGTGATGGATAGTGAGCAGCGAGCGGTTTGAGTACCATACATTTTTACATCATTCTCAAACTAGAAGCTGTCATTTACGCGCTCAAATCGTGTTTGAGTACCATACATTTTTACATCATTCTCAAACGTCTTTTACGCCGTCATATGACGTTTTCAGGTTTGAGTACCATACATTTTTACATCATTCTCAAACGTCTTTTACGCCGTCATATGACGTTTTCAGGTTTGAGTACCATACATTTTTACATCATTCTCAAACTTAAAACCATCATTCGCACCATATACAGTAGTTTGAGTACCATACATTTTTACATCATTCTCAAACTGGTTTTCGACTTTCACGTTTGTTCCTGATGTTTGAGTACCATACATTTTTACATCATTCTCAAACATCGTCGATGAAGGCTTTTCTGGACAGGGTGTTTGAGTACCATACATTTTTACATCATTCTCAAACTTCATGCCTGCAGAATAGAAATCGTCCTCAGTTTGAGTACCATACATTTTTACATCATTCTCAAACTTTCCTGCAAGTGGAATAATATTAGAACCTGTTTGAGTACCATACATTTTTACATCATTCTCAAACCATGGAGGTATTAGGTATGGCAATCTATCAGTTTGAGTACCATACATTTTTACATCATTCTCAAACCTCAAATTTAAAAATGAACTGCTTTCATCTGCACAAAACAGGTACTCAAACATCCGATGGATATTAATAGACATCACATCCATCTTTGTCAATTATATAATATTCTCTCTGATTCGAAAAGTCCCTTTGTATATTTTCTATGAAAAGCAAGGATATTTCATAGTAGCATGCCATTTGGGAGAGTTTGTTTATTTGTGTTTCGTTCAGATAGGATCGAATATTGACCAAAATCACCAGTTCTTTTTGGAGAAGTTCGGCCATAACTTTGATATATTGCGTTAATTTTTCCAGAAGCCCCATCTCTTTTTCGGTTTCTGTCTGAACTCCCATCAATTTTAGGAGTGCGCTCAAATCGATTTCCTCATTTTGTTCCAATTCGTACCCACTGACAGCTTCCAATTGATAGATGTATTTCTTCAGTTCCGCAATAATTCTCTGCGTTTCCAGAAACATTTCTTCATTTTGCGCACTTTTGACCAGCTCTGTAAATAACCGTTTTTGTATTCTGTGATCCGCAAAATCAAGAGAAAAGGGCGTTAATACCAATTCCACATCTCTTTTCATATTCAGCTCTGTGTCAGCTTTAGAAAGTACGAAATTTCCCTTCTCTCCCTGATTTTGTTTTTGCAGCTGCTCCACATATTTTAAAAACAGCTCCGGTGATTCTATAATCCATTCCGTGGGACAGTTCCGATGAATCGCAATAGGTTTTTCCAAGTCCACATGTACCAGTTTCATAAAATCACCAGCCTTTCATCCGTATTCAACACTTCACTCTTTACGTTCCCAACAATCAGATCCATTTTCGCATACTGCTTCTCAGTCACCGTTAAAAGCTGTATCAGACCTTCTTCCGGCTTATTTTTATGAATCTGATCCACGATTCCATTCACTACAGTTGTATTTAACGCAAGCTTACAGTATACGGATTCCTGGAGCATCAGGAATCCGCTTTTCAATAAAAACTTTCGAAATCTCGCATATTCTCTTCTCTGATCGCCCGTCAGCACCGGAAGATCAAACAGTACCAATACTCTCATAAAACGATAACTCATAGGCCATAAAACCGGATCAATGCACTGTCATTCTCATTTAAGGCATCAAATACACTTTTACAGTAAATTTTTATGGCATTATTCACATACTGTGTTTTCCCGTCTATCATGACTTCGTTGTTTAATACATTGACCAACTGTATTTTTTCCTCATGCGTAAATTCTTTCCTCTGCATTTGGATTACTTCCCGGTCAATCAGAACACGGAACGGTTCCATCAAATCGGACGCCAGATTAAACTGATTAAACATATTATCATGAAAGAGTCCGAGCTGTGTAATATAACCGCTCGCTACAATTTCTCTCGCAAACGCAGACAACAAAATGCTATATCCGTAATTCAGCGCTGCATTTTCCGGACAATCCGCAGTTCTGGTAAATGTCATACCGAACAATGCATTAAAATATACCTTTGCCGCATGCCCTTCCCGGTTTGTCTCATCGTTCCAGCCAATCTCCTGTAAATATGATTCTAACAGACCCGCTTCTTCCTTTCCCATATTTTTTAACAGTTCCTTCTGTTTTCGTATTTTTTCCGTCACAATTTCTGTCCAGATCGCTTCTTTACTGTGCCGGCTCCACTGAATCTGCTTTCTGATTTTATTGCTGGTATCATGACTTCCGTAATACCCAACCAGTTCCGACGATGGATTTCTCTTTTCATCGCAAAAAATCACTTTTATTTTCTTTTTTGTCAGCTCTGCCAGCAGACTTGTTGTGACTGTTGCTGCTGTTGACTCAATCAGAATGGTTGATATTTCACTTAAATGTATTTTTGTTACTTCCTCATTTCGCACCACAAGGTAACCAAGCTGATAGTCCAGCTTTGCCCGTTTGGAAATAACCACAATCCGCCAGCTCATAATGCATTCAGGTCTACTGTCTGCTCGTAGATACCGGTTGGCGATTGATGAATCATTTCGATTCGACTGCAATCGGTTATATTTTTGTTGAGACACAAAATTCCTGCTCTTCCAGATCCTCCAATTAATTTCAAATCAGCGGCAGCACTCTGGCACTGGAAAAAATGTAAAACTTCATACAAAACGATACACTTTTCTTCTATGCATAATTCTTTAAATTTTTCTCTTTTTTCCGTTAATGTCTTTGCCTGTGCTCCAAGTTTTTTTGCATATACCGTATTTGTTAATTTATTTAAAAAGGTTTCATACAGCATCACCACCTTCTTTTCTTCTAAATGGTCGGAATCGTAAATTTTCAGTTCTTTATTCTGTTTTTTACGTTCCACGTACTATACTATTTTTTTCAGTATTTCTGTTTCTTCCTGGGAAAGTACCAGCTGATTTGCACCTTGCATCAATAGCTGATCCCCTGATCTTCCGGAAACCCACATATAAAATCCGTCCACACAAAACAGAGTATCTATTTTGATTTCCGGCACCAGCACTCGCGGATTCTTTAACTGTCTTTCCTCTTCCAGATACCGAATTATATTTTCTTCTGACTTCTGAATTTCCTTTTTCAGACGAATCGGCACATACTCGATTGTTCGTATTTTCTTTCCCTTTTTGCCCTCCGATTCTGCCAGTACAAAGTAAGCTCCCGCCTCTTTGTTATATCCTCCATACTTCTGTATATCACAAAGCCGTTCATCACTGCTCTTGATCGGAACCTGACCTTTTCCTTTTTTGACAATCTGCTGGTCAAACAATGCACCTGTTGCCTCATACGATCTTCGCGTCACAAGAATGTTGTTCTTTTCCATAAACTTTCGGACTGTCACAATGGTTCCGTTCCCGCCTTCCCAGGCAATTTCTCCGTTTCGTTCAATTCTTTCCTGTTCAAACATCTTCTTCAGATTATAACTTCTTCCCGGATTTTCCTTAATGAAGTGAATCGGATTTGATGTGAATTTTACAAAATATGCGTTGCCAACGACAATATTCAAATAAGCATCCTTCGCATGATGATAATCATTCATCTCCCGTACCTTCAGAAATTTAAAATCCTTACGGAACTTTGAAACGGTTGGCGCTTTTACATAAACAATCTGTGTATCCGGGATCACCTGCTGCAGAATACTTGCTGCCGCTTTTGTACTCTGACGAGTTTCCACCAGCTGCCTGGAAATAAATCCAGCCAATTCAGACGGTTCAAATCCATTTCCTCTTATCAGCCGTTTATATTTTTCTTCACTGATCAATCCGGCATCCACTAAAGATTTCCAGAATGGCTGCATTTTTTTCCGAACTGTTTCATCGATCGGATATTTATCCTCTTTCATCTGATTACACTTTTTCTTTACAAGTACCCGGTTATCCAGGCTATCATCCATCACTTTGGACTGTGGAAAAATATGATCAATGTCATACTACTTCTGATTATCCCACAATTCCTCCAGTTCAATTGTTTCACCGGAATACATGCATTTTCCTTTTTGCGTATAATACAAATACAGCTTGTCTCTTCTCATTTCCGCATCGGAACGCTTTTCAATCTCATCTATCCAGTCTTTTTCTTCCGCTTTACATTTTTTATAAAGTTCCAGCAGTTTCTTTTTTCTTGAAGAGGTTCTTCCCTGATCGGTTTTTTCTCTTGCCATTTCTATAAAAACACGTTTCGGTGGGTTTCCCATCACTTTACAGATTTCCTTTACAATCAAAAGGCTCTGCCAAATCTGCCGCTTCACTGCCGGTGATACGTAAAGCTCCTCGACTAATTCATACGAAATATCCCGTTTTTTCTGTTCGTTTCCATTCTTTTCTTCGATTGCCGATGCAAACAAATATTTTTCGCTAAGCAGTTGCATCAGATTGTCATTCGTCTCCCACAAAGCCCGAATAATAGACCATGCCTCTCCCGTTTCCGGTGCCGGTGCTTCCATCTCTTCCAAAAACACTTTTGAGAGTCTTCCCCAACCACGATACGGCAGTTTACTTATGCTGTCTCTTTGTTTTTCTGTCAACTCCGGAAACAGTTTCTTTAATCTCTGTTTCAGTATCGCTTTATCATCTCCAAACAGCGTTACGTTCAGGATGATGCATTCTTTTTCCGCCTGGTTCAGTGACAGATTTGTTAATTTCTCTTTAAAGTCATGGTATGCCGTAAGAGAACTCTTGAAATCACCATCAATTCCGGTAATTTCAACTTCTTTTCCGGTAATTCCTTCTTTCACTAAATAGTTTTTCAGTTTTTTCTGTGTAACCTTTCTGCTTTTCTGGAATACTTCTTCATATATTTTCTGTTTCTGCTCTACAGATATCTTTTCTCCATCCAAACGCAGATTATTTAATTCATTTAAAACTTCGTATTTGCTGTACAGCAGAGAATACTTTGGTAAAACATCTTCACTTGGCAGATAAGTACATTTATTCGTCATTCTTCGAATAAACTGCTCTGCACTTGCTTCCAAATCTACCATCTCATCGAAGTTCCATGGATATATTTTGCCTTCTTTTCGTACCGCCCAGTTACTCTTCTCCCCTTTTTTTCGAATTCCGTTTAAGGGTCCTACGTAGTACGGAATGCGGAATGTGAAAATCTTTTGAATCTTCTCTCCATTCTCTTTCAGTAGCGGAACTTTATCTTCCAGATTTTTCAGGATTGCATTTAATTCATATAAATGAATCTGATATGGAATGACACTGTTGTCTTTTACAGTCTGTTTCGGAAGAAACGTTCCCATTTCCATTTCCTTCTGCATGCAGGATGCTTTCGTCACATCTGATATCTTGCCCAGAATATTCTTTTTCAGATAACCGTAAAAGTCTTCCTGACTACATTGTTTTGGTGCCTTGATATACGCATAATAATTAGCTTTTTCATCCTTTTTTGCAAACAGTCTCTGATATTCTTCCCTTGAAAGATTCTCTCTGACCAGCTTTTTCAGATCTTTCAGATCTTTTTTATGCTTTTCATAAAGTGCCACTTTTGCCTCTGAAAGAGAAGAATAGTTCTGCAAAATATCAGCCAGAACAGCCCAATCGTACACTGCTTTTGCGTGTTCAATTAATACATATTTTTCTCCCAGCTCTGCTTCGATCTCTCCAGCGTATTCTTCATAACCTGCATCTGCGAAGCAAAGTTTTGGCCGTTCCAGTGTATCCATCTGTTTTTCCCCAAACAGATTTCCCAGTTTTGCTGTTCCACCGGTAATCAATCCCAGCCACTCTTTTTCACAGGATGTTTCTGCCCGCATTGCTTTTACTGCTTTTGTCTTTTTCGCAGATTTGGTCAATGTTCGGTCTTTTAAAATTGCCTCTATTTCCTTGCTTCTTTCCACTCCAATCTCGGAAGAAAAGCCAAGTTCTTCTGCCCGCACTGCTTCAAGGAACTGTTCAAATGTTGTCTGAAATTCTCTTACCTGTTCGATATTTCCGTTTAATAGAAAATGGCCTCTGTGTTTCATCATATGATGCAGAGCAAGATATATCAGGCGAATATCAGGCGTTTCGTCAGTTTCCATTAACCATTTTCTCAGATGATAGATGGTTGGAAACTGTTTATGATATTCTTTGTCTGTGTAATCATCATCCGCAAACAATGCATAGGGAAGTTCCGGACACTTTCCCTGCCTGTCACGCTTATCCTCTGGCCAGTAACGACTCTCTTTCATTCTGCGAAAAAATCCATCATCTATCTTTTCTACTTCTTCCGCAAAAATTTTCTGCAGCAATTCTATTCTCCAATTACGACGATCCAATCTTCGTTTTGCTGTCCGAAACCCTCTTCTCTCTTCTGCAGTCTGTGCACTGTCAAATAGCCGTACACCCCAAAGTGTTTTTCCATGTGCGCGCAAAATTTCGTACTTCTCATTTGTCACAGCCCATCCAACCGAACTGCTTCCCATATCAAGTCCGAGATAATATTCCCCTTTCATCTGTTCTTTCCTCCATTTTCTACATTTTATCTAATTTTACCATATATTTTGATTTTTTACATCTTTTCTTTCCTATTTTCAACAATTCTACTTCCTGGTTCTTGCTGTTCTCACAGTACTGAATCATAACCATGTTTCATTTCTAATTTTAGACAACAAAAAAACTGCTGTCTATGAAGACAACAGTTTTCGTTCCACACACTGTGGACCATCTAACGATGGCGTTTTCGATAAATCGTTATTTGAACTTATGATGTAAAATTTAGTATGGTACTAAACTATCTACACTATACTTCTATTTTTTCCTTTCGTCAATCTTTTTTAGAAAGTTTTTATGATAATTATTCCATTTTTTTCTCTTGCGTCCTTCTTGTTTTTATGGTAAAATATATCTTGTTCTGATTACGAACACTGCCGCTGTGGCGTAATTGGTAGACGCACTTGACTCAAAATCAAGCGGTGAATAACCGTGCCGGTTCGAGTCCGGCCAGCGGCATAGCTAAAAAAGATCTGCAAAAACGAACGTTGATGCAGATCTTTTTTATTGTCTTCCCTTCAAAAAAACAGCTTTTGAAAGAAAGAAAACCCCTTTCGAAGAACCGGCCATCTGCCGCATGGTTCTTTTTGAAAGGGGTTTTACTGTTGTTATTTCTTATTTATTTCCAAACATCTTCTCATACTCCGGTGTTCCATCCAGTGTAGCGAAGTAGTCCTTCGGGGTTTCTGCGCGGCGGATGACTTCAAAGCTGCCGTCCTCTTTTAACAGAACCTCTGCAGATTTTAATTTTCCGTTGTAGTTGTATCCCATGGAAAATCCATGTGCGCCGGTGTCGTGGATGAAGAGGAGGTCTCCGACTTCCACTTCCGGAAGCATGCGGTCGATCGCGAATTTATCGTTGTTCTCGCACAGAGAGCCTGTTACGTCATATTTGTGGTCGCACGGCTGATCTTCTTTTCCCATCACCGTGATGTGATGGTAAGCGCCGTACATAGCCGGTCTCATCAGGTTGACCGCGCAGGCATCACAGCCGATGTACTCTTTGTAGATGTGTTTCTGATGGATGGCGCGGGTAACGAGTCCGCCGTACGGTCCCATCATGAAACGGCCCATTTCCGTGTAAATTGCAACATCGCCCATGCCGGCCGGAACGAGAACTTCATCGTACACTTTATGTACACCCTCGCCAATCACGCGGATGTCATTGCCTTCCTGATCCGGTTTGTACGGAATTCCGACGCCGCCGGAAAGATTGATGAATTTAATCTTCACGCCCGTCTCTTTCTGCAGCTTTACAGCCAGCTCAAACAGTGTTTTTGCCAGAACTGGGTAGTAATCATTGGTTACGGTATTACTTGCAAGGAAGGAATGGATGCCGAACTCTTCTGCCCCTTTTGCCTTCAGAATGCGGAATGCCTCAAAAATCTGCTCGGTTGTCATACCGTATTTGGCATCTCCCGGATTGTCCATAATATCGGTGCTGATTTTAAACAGTCCGCCCGGGTTATAACGGCAACAGATTTTCTTCGGAATGTAGCCTAATGTTTTCTCAAGAAAATCAATATGCGTAATATCATCAAGGTTAATGATCGCACCAAGCTCTGCAGCCAGTTGATACTCTGCAGCCGGTGTTACGTTGGATGAAAACATGATTTTATCTTTCTCAAATCCCATCGCATCGGAAAGCATCAGCTCCGTGTAAGAAGAGCAGTCGCATCCGCAGTCATATTCACCCAGCATTTTGATCAGTGTCGGGTTTGGGTTCGCTTTTACAGCAAAATACTCACGAAATCCCGGATTCCAGGAAAAAGCTTCCTTTACCGCTTTCGCATTCTCACGAATTCCTTTTTCATCGTAAATGTGAAACGGAGTTGGTACTGCTGCTGCGATTTCTTCCAGTTTTTCTTTTGTTACAAAAGGCTTCTTCGTCATTCTCTTTTGTCTCCTTCTTCTGCTTATTTTGCCTGAATAATGTGAAGCATGTTTGTCATATATCCTTCACCCGTCACCTCGTTAGTAGCAGGGTCTCCGGCCGTAAAAATAACCATATCGCCACGTTCTACAAGCTCCTCACGGCGCACCATATACATAGCATGGGAAATGATGTTCTCCGTAGAATCTTCCTCGTATCCGGTCACCGGACGAACGCCCCAGTAGAGCTGCATTTTTCTTCTTGCCCATTCATATGGGGTAACGCCGTAAATCGGTACGCTCGGACGAAGGTTGGAAATCAGTCTTGCAGTCTGACCGGACATCGTCGGAGTCACAATGCAGGCTGCTTTGATGTGTTCTACCATAGAAACGGCTGCACTTCCGACTGCTGCGGAAACATTTAGCTTTCCTTCCAGCGCTTTTCCATCGCGGTAGTCTTCGAATTTCAGATAACGCTCCGTCTGCTCGGCAATCTCTCCCATCATGGTAACTGCCTCGATCGGATATTTTCCGGCTGCTGTTTCGCCGGAGAGCATGATCGCATCCGTTCCATCATAAATTGCATTCGCAACATCGGCTACCTCTGCACGGGTCGGACGCGGGTTCCGGATCATGGAATCCAGCATCTGGGTTGCTGTGATAACCGGTTTGTATTTATGATTGCATTTTTCAATGATGATTTTCTGTACATGCGGTACTTGGCACGCCGGAATCTCTACACCAAGATCTCCCCTTGCAACCATCACACCATCTGCCGCATCGATGATGCTGTCGATGTTCTGCACACCCTCCGCATTTTCGATCTTGGCAATGATATCAATATGCTCTCCTCCGTTTGCCACAAGGAACTCACGGATTTCGTTAATTGCCTCTGCATTCCGGATAAAGGAAGCTGCAACAAAATCAATATCCTGTTCAATACCAAAAAGAAGATCTCCTTTGTCTTTCTCCGTGAGGTTCGGAAGATTGATCGAAACGTTTGGTACATTCACGCCCTTTTTTTCTCCGAGCTCGCCGCCGTTTACTACGGTACAGACAATTTCCGGTGCATTTACTTTTTCTACGCGCAGACCGATCAGACCATCATCGATCAAAATCGTATCTCCCTCTTTGATATCTTCCGTAAGGCCGGTGTAGCTGACAGAACAGTGATTTTCATCTCCGGTCTCCTGAACGGTTGTCAGGGTAAAAGTCTGTCCGGTTACCAGATTCACTTTTTTTCCATCTTTTAAAACGCCGGTACGAATTTCCGGTCCTTTGGTGTCCAGAAGGATTGCCACAGGAGTTTTCAGCTCTTTTCGAAGCTCTTTCAGCATATCCATACGCATTTTCTGCTCATCGTGGTCTCCATGAGAAAAATTAAAACGAGCAACATCCATTCCGGTTTCAATCAGTTTTTTCATCAGGTCACGGGAGTTGGTATTTGGTCCCATGGTGCAGACAATTTTCGTTCTTCTCATACTTTCTCTCCTTCTTTATTTTACATGTTCATGCGTAAACAGGTGATCCTGGCAGTATTCATAGTTTCCGTTGCATCGGGAACAGAAACGGAACTCCAGATTCGGATCATCTTTTTCGGTCCGGCCACAGATCGCACATTTGTGTTTTGTGATCCCGTTCGGATTGCGGTATTCGGCTTCGCCTCTTGAAACGGCCTTTTTAAATTCCTTCCGGCGTCTGTTCTGCTGGAAAGAGCCGCGTTTTCCTTTTCTTGTCATCAGGAAGAACACAAGGACGTTTGCAAGGGAACAAAGAATAACAACACATCCTGCCCAGTTTCCGCTCATGATGCTGGTAATCATGCTGTAGGCGAGAAGCGCTACGTCAAGGTATGCCAGCCATTTGATTTTGATCGGAATAATGAAATACAGCAGTACCTGCATATCCGGGAAGCTGATCGCAAAGCCAAGGAAAATCGAGAGGCTGATGTAGTAAGTGCTGAATGCCGTTCCCATCAGCGACGGATATCCGTTGACTGCATATAAGATTCCATACAGCAGGAAGGAACCGATAATGGTCATCAGAATGCCGGAAAAGATGTAAACATTATACTTGAAATCTCCCCAGGCTCTCTCAAGGCTTGTTCCGATTGAGTAATAGAAAAACAGCATGATGATCGTAAAGATATCAAGGCTGCTCGGCGGAATCAGAATCCAGCTCACCAGACGCCAGATCTGTCCGTGCAGAATATAATATGGTTCCAGCGTCAGATACTGTCTCATGATGGGAGCCGCAAGCGCAATGATATATCCCGCAATGTACGTTACGATAATGTACATCGTCAGATGGCTTAACGCGTATCTCCCATATTTTCGCTCCATTTTGTCTAAAAAATTCATGCACACTCTTCCTTTTTGTTTGTTTTATTTTACCGGCTTTCACTGCCCGAAAATACATTCTCATTATACGTGCTGCCTTTTCGTTTGTCAAACGGTATAACGGTGAATTTCGTCTCCGAAAAAGAGCTTTACGAATGTTTTACTTTCCGGTATAATTTATTAGAAATCTTTTCCAGTTATTTTATAAATATACGAAAAAATTCAGGAGGACTTTATATATGGCAGGATCATCATTTGGTACCATCTTCAGACTGACCACCTGGGGAGAGTCTCATGGAAAAGGCGTGGGCGTTGTTGTGGACGGAGTGCCGGCCGGCCTTTCGCTTTCCGAGGAGGATATTCAGGTTTACCTCGACCGCAGGAAGCCGGGACAGAACCGCTTTACCACAAAACGGAAAGAATCCGATACCGTTCAGATTTTATCCGGCACTTTCGAAGGAAAAACGACCGGTACCCCGATTTCCATGGTGGTATGGAATGAGGATCAGCATTCCAAAGATTACAGCGACATTGCTTCCTATTACAGACCGGGCCACGCCGACTATACGTTTGATGCAAAATACGGTTTCCGCGACTACCGCGGCGGCGGACGCTCCTCAGGACGCGAGACGATCGCACGCGTGGCTGCAGGTGCCATTGCCTTAAAAATGCTCTCTGAGCTTGGCATCACCGTTTCCGCCTACACCCGCTCCATCGGTGACGTGGAAATCCAGTCTTTTGATGCCGCTGAAATCGCGAATAACGCCCTGAATATGCCGGATGCAGAGGCTGCCGAAAAGGCTTCCGAGCTTTTAACAAAAGCCATGGCGGAAAAAAATTCCGTCGGCGGTGTGGTCGAATGTGTCGTTCACCATATGCCGGCCGGTGTCGGCGATCCGGTGTTTGAAAAGCTCGATGCCAACCTTGCAAAAGCACTCGTCTCCATCGGCGCCGTAAAAGGCGTGGAAATCGGAGACGGTTTCTCGGTCTGCACAGCTACCGGGCTTACCAATAACGATGCCTTCCATGTAAATGCGGACGGCTCCATTGTCAAGCTGACCAACCACGCCGGCGGTATTTTAGGCGGTATCAGCGACGGAAGCGATATCGTTGTCCGGGCTGGTTTCAAACCGACCCCGTCCGTTGCTGCTTCCCAGCAGACCATCAACAAAGACGGCGAAAATATTGCCATCGAAATCAAAGGCCGCCACGACCCGATCATCGTTGCACGCGCCGTTGTTGTCGTGGAATGCATGACCGCTCTTGTCCTGGCGGACGCACTGCTCGTCGGCATGAGCGCCAAACTGGACAATGTAAAGAAAGTCTGGGCTCTGGACGAGAAATAAAGGCCGGACTGCTTCTTTCTGGCTTCAACACAAAAAATGCCTGCGGGATACAGTTCTTCCTGCAGGCATTTTTGCGTTATTTTTTAGTGAACGCCTTTTTTCGTAATCAGAATACAGTTCGGCGTCTCCACTTTCATCGGGCGGCCTTTCTGAACCAGCACGTTTTTCTCATAATCAACGGTAAATGTTGTGATCGTGTTGGACTCATGGTTTGCCACTGCGATATGTTTTCCGTCCGGGAACATTGCAATATCCTTTGGATATTCGCCGCTGATCGGAAGTGCAAACTTCTTCTCCATGCAGCCGGTCTCCGGGTCGATATGGAACATTGCTACGGTATTGTCTCCGGCTGTAGAAGTAAACAGGTAGTGGTGATCCGGGGAAAGGCACATGCCGGATGCAGCGTCGTGCGCCTGGTCCACGTTCGCGGATGTGGTGCTGATCGACTGCAGTTTTTCAAATTCCGGTCCGTTTCCCGTATCACGGTAGCTGAATACATCGACTTTGTTCATCAGCTCGTAAATGACATACGCGTATTTTCCGGATTCACTGAAAACGATCTCTCTCGGACCGGATTCACGCTCACAGCGCAGGATATCCACCAGTTTCAGGCGGTCACGCTGTGTGTTCAGCTTGTACATTTTGATCTGGTCAATGCCGTTGTCGACTGCGCAGACATATTTGTTGTCCGGTGTAGGAACGACACAGCTGACATGCGGGCGGAAGTTACGCTCTGCCACACTGCCAAGGCCCTTGTGGAACACGCCGTCCATCAGACTTCCGAGGCGGCCGTCCTTATGGGTATGTACAACGGTTACTTTTCCGTCATGATAGCCTGCCACGAACAGGTATCTTCCGGTTTTGTCCACCGACAGATAGCAGCCGCGCATGCCGTCGATGTCTACTTTGTTGATCGGGGTCAGGTCTCCGTCATCCTCCACTGCAAACACTGCAACGCCTTCATCTGCAATCGAATACAGGTATTTGCCGTTTAAGGAACGGGCAATGTGGGAAGAGTTGTTGACCGGTATGACTTTTCGCTCTGTCAGAGTGCCTTCTTCTACATTTACATCATATAAATGAATACCAATGCTGCTTCCATGGGTATAAGTGCCTACATAGGCTACGTACTCATCCTTCATGTTGTTTTCATCCTTTCTGCCTTCTCGCACATCGTGTGAATTTTCTAAAAATATTTTAACACAATTTCCGCGCCACGACAACGAGGAAAACGGATTTTTGATATGTAAACGGTAACACTTTATTTTTAGACACAGGATATTCTCCTGCAGAGAATTTTTTAGATATTTCTATTGTTTTTGGATTGTAAGAGTTGAGGTTTCCGCTGCATACCATTTCCATTTTCTACGCTCTCGTCAGACTGATTTCCTGACTCATCATTCCCTGCAGTTTCTTGATTGCGCGGCTGTACTGGCACTGCAGCGCCTGCTCGCTTTTCTTGCAGAATCCGCTGAGCTCTTTGTAGCTGAATCCATATGCTCTCCCCCAGAAAATGCGCTGATCCATCGGATTCAGGTTCTGGATGCAGTTCTGCATCACCATTCGTTCCTCAATCTCGGCTGTCGCGGCCGCCTCCCCTTCATTTCTGTTCTCTTTCTGATACTGTGTATAGGAAACTTCATTCTGATAATAATGTTTTCTGCGCTGATTCTTGATCTTGTTTTTTGCCACACAGAACAGCCATTTCGTCATCTCTTCTCCTTCGAGATCGGCAACGGTTTCAAATTTTACCACCAATACCTCCCATACATCGTTCAGCACATCCTTCGCCGTCTCCCGGTCATTGTTCAACTGACCGCAGATATAACGGAACAGCACATGACTGTTTTCCTCGAATATGATCTGAAAAAATCGTTCCTTCTCTTGTCTCATACACTTCTTTCTCCCTCCTGTTATTTCGCTGTCCTTCTCTTCCGGGCCCGTCATATATGTAATGTGTTGAGACTATCGAAATCTTTCGTTTTTTCAGAATATTTCTACTATTTGACCTTATTACTTTTGTTAATAAAGCAAAATATTGCGTTATAACTGCACCGCGGCGCATAATCAAATTTTTTCTTTCGAAATCAGAAATTACTGTTTCTGACAAAAATTCCCGCAGAAAGGAGCTTTCTTCCTCTCTGCGGGAATCTTCTATTTTGGTTTTATTTTATTTAAAGTAAGCAACACCGGACTCAAAGATCTTCAGATCCTGCTCTCCGTAGATGTTGACTGCTACGCCGTTGTCGCGGCGCTCTGCGTGTGCCATCTTACCAAAGACACGGCCGTCCGGGCTGGTGATACCCTCGATTCCGCAGTAGGAACCGTTGACATTCCAGTACTCGTCGTTGGTCAGGTTTCCGTTGACATCGCAGTAGCGGGTTGCAATCTGGCCGTTTGCCATCAGCTTGTCGATCCACTCTTTCGATGCTACGAAACGTCCCTCTCCGTGGGATGCCGGGTTGGTGTAAACACCGCCAAGCTCGGCGCCTGCCAGCCATGGGGATTTGTTGGTCACAACCTTCGTGTAAACCATCTTGGAAATATGGCGTCCGATAGTGTTGAAGGTCAGAGTCGGGGAATCCTCCGTCTGTCCGAGAATCTCACCGTACGGAACGAGTCCCAGTTTGATCAGTGCCTGGAATCCGTTGCAGATACCAAGGGCAAGTCCGTCTCTCTCATTCAGCAGTTTGGTAACAGCTTCTTTGATCTTCGCATTCTGGAATGCGGTTGCAAAGAATTTTGCTGATCCATCCGGCTCATCACCTGCGGAGAATCCGCCAGGGAACATGATGATCTGCGCCTGGTTGATGACTTTTTCAAAGGCATCGACAGAACCGCGGATGTCTTCTGCGGAAAGATTGCTGAATACCTGAGTGATAACTTTTGCACCGGCACGCTCGAAAGCTCTGGTGCTGTCATACTCACAGTTCGTTCCCGGGAAGACCGGAATGAATACGGTCGGCTGTGCCAGCTTGTGGGAGCATACGTGGATGCTCTTTGCCTGATAGCAGCTGTCTGCAACAATTCCGTTTTCGTCTGCTGCTGCCACATTCAGGGCATCTACCTCCGGAAGCTCTGCACCGGATACGGTCTTGAATACTTTTTCCAGCGGTTTGTTCCATGCGGAAACGGCCTCGCGGATGGTGATTTCGGTGTCTTTATAGGAAAGAACCGGTTTGTCTGTCACTTCACCGATGACGGTGTAGGTGCTTGCCAGCTCTCCGACTTTTTCAGCCGGAACTTCGCAGATCAGATCTGCAATATATGGAGTAAAGAGATCTCTCTCGTCTACATTGTGCTCGATGGTTACGCCGAGAGCATTACCGAATGCCATCTTGGATACGGCTGCTGCGATACCCTGACGGTCTACGACATAAGCGGCTTTCACACGGCCGTTCTGCATATCCTCATGCAGTTTTCTGTAGGTTTCCATGACGCCTTCGTACTCTGGAAGCAGATGTGCGTCGACTGGAAGGTGGATCCACACGAGTTTGTCTCCTGTGTTTTTTCAGCTCCGGAGATACTACATCTTTTTAATTTTTGCAACGTCAACCGCGAAGGATACGAGTGTCGGCGGTACATCGATATGGTTGAAGGTACCGGACATACTGTCTTTTCCTCCGATAGACGGCAGGCCGTAGCCCATCTGTGCGTCGTATGCACCAAGAAGTGCTGCGAACGGCTGGCTCCAGCGGTGCGGATCCTCAGTCATTCTGCGGAAATATTCCTGGAAGGTGAAGCGGACTTTGCTGTAATCGCCGCCGACTGCCACGATGCGGGACAGGGACTCGGTTACGGCATAGACTGCTCCGTGATACGGGCTCCAGCTCGATACGTATGGATCAAAGCCGTAGCTCATCATGGTAACGGTGTTGGTTTTTCCATCCGGAACCGGCACTTTTGCAACCATGGCCTGAGTTTCAGTCAGCTGATATTTTCCACCGTACGGCATCAGCACGCTGGCTGCTCCGATGGAGGAGTCAAACATCTCGACAAGACCTTTCTGGGAGCATGCGTTGAGGTCTGACAGGGTGGACAGCCATTTTTCTTTCACGTCGGCAATGTCACCGCTTCTTTTTAACGGGGTGTCCTCTGCTTTTGGAATCTCTACGAAGACATCATTCTCCTGATGTGCTCCGTTGGTATCCAGGAATGCACGGGAAATATTGACGATCTCTTTTCCTCTCCAGGAGAGTACCAGACGCGGGTCCTCGGTTACGACTGCAACTTCGGTTGCCTCCAGGTTCTCTTCTGCGGCATATTTCAGGAACTGCTCACGGTCTTTCGGGTCGATGACAACGGCCATACGCTCCTGGGACTCGGAGATGGCGATCTCGGTTCCGTCGAGGCCGGCATATTTTTTCGGTACTTTGTCCAGATTGATCTTAAGGCCCGGTGCCAGCTCGCCGATGGCAACGGAAACTCCGCCTGCACCGAAGTCGTTGCATTTTTTAATCAGAAGGCTGACTTCCTCGCGGCGGAACAGTCTCTGCAGTTTACGCTCAGTCGGCGCGTTTCCTTTCTGTACCTCTGCACCGCAGGTCTCGATGGATTCTGTCGTATGTACTTTGGAGGAACCGGTTGCACCGCCGCAGCCGTCTCTTCCAGTACGGCCGCCGAGCAGGATGATGATATCGCCCGGATCGGAATTTTCACGGACAACGGCACGGCGCGGTGCTGCTCCAAGGACGGCTCCGATCTCCATACGTTTTGCCACGTAGTCCGGATGGTAAACTTCTTTGACATAGCCGGTTGCAAGACCGATCTGGTTTCCATAGGAGCTGTAGCCGTGTGCTGCTTCTCTTACGAGTTTTTTCTGCGGAAGTTTTCCTTCGAGTGTCTCGCTCTGCGGACGGGTCGGATCTGCGGCTCCGGTCACACGCATTGCCTGATATACATAGGTTCTGCCGGAAAGCGGGTCACGGATTGCACCGCCAAGGCAGGTTGCTGCACCACCGAACGGCTCGATCTCGGTCGGGTGGTTGTGGGTCTCGTTTTTGAAGTTGATCAGCCACTCTTCGTCTTTTCCGTCTACATCTACCGGTACGACGATGGAGCATGCGTTGATTTCATCAGACTCTTCCTGATCTGCGAGTTTTCCTTCGGATTTCAGTTTTTTCATTGCCAGAAGGGCAAGGTCCATAAGGCAGATGAATTTGTCGTCACGGCCTTTGTAGAGTACCTCACGGTCGCTTAAGTAGCGGTCGTAGCTTTTTTTCATCGGCTCGTAGTAGTCGCCTTCGCCGAAGGTCACGTTGGTAAGCTCGGTGGAGAAGGTGGTATGGCGGCAGTGATCGGACCAGTAGGTATCGAGTACGCGGATCTCGGTCATGGATGGATTTCGTTTTTCTTCGCCGCGGAAGTAGTTCTGGATATGCAGGAAGTCTTTGAAGGTCATGGCAAGGCCGAGGGAATCATACAGGGCTTTTAATTCTGCCTCCGGCATGTCGATGAATCCGTCGAAGATTTTGACGTCTGCCGGCTCTTCAAATTTTGTCACGAGGGTTTCCGGTTTTTCAAGTCCTGTCTCTCTGGAGTCTACCGGATTGATGCAGTGTGCTTTGACTGCGTCAAACTGCTCATCAGTCATCTCTCCTTCGATAACATACGTAACGGCGGAGCGGATGATCGGCTGCTCGTCTTCTTTTAAGAACTGCACGCACTGTACGGCAGAATCGGCTCTCTGATCAAACTGTCCCGGAAGGAATTCTACGGAAAATACTCTCGCACCTTCTGCACGCGGGAAATCTTCCTGATAGCAGATATCAACCGGCGGCTCTGCAAAGACTACTTTACATGCTTTCTCATATGTCTCATCACTGATATTTTCTACATCGTACCGGATCAGCTCCCGTACGTTGGTTACGGTCTGGATGTTCAGATAGTGCTTGATTTCATGCTTCAGATCTTTCGCCTTAATCGCAAATTCCGGCTTTTTCTCCACATAAACGCGTCTGACTGTACTCATTTTTATCCTCCATTTGTCTGAATCATAGTCCCCCAAAAACGGGACAATCTTTCGTTACTTACAGAATAGCATATTTATCTTTATAAATGAAATTAATATATCTTATATGTTTTATAAGTTTTGTTTCTTAATAGACGGACGCATTCCATTTTTCCTGCACTACCATCCCACTCATCACCCATTCTCTCCCGTCCTAAACCGTCAGGCCCGCGCACCTTCTGGTGCGCGGGCCGTCCGTTTCCGTTTTTACATTCTATATTTCGCTTTTTTCTCCCGTGTCCGCAGTGCATTCCCCGCCTTTGCCGGCCGGTACAGCAGCATACAGGTTCCCGCATTCATAACAAGCGCACAGCACACATCCGATACGGAGTGCTGTTTTAAAAACATGGTCGAAAACACAATCAGCACCGTCAGGCCCAGGCAGACGTTTCGGAATACCGGGCGGTTTTTGAGCTGCTCGCTGTGTTCTACGGCAACAGCTACGGCTACGGAATTATATACGTGAATACTTGGGAATACGTTGGTCGGTGTGTCTGTCAGGTAAAGGCCTCTGACCAGATCCGTGAAAATGTTCTCCCGTGGGAATACCGTCGGGCGCAGGTTCTGGCCGTTCGGGTACAGATAGGAGATCACGAGGAACGCCGTCATTCCGATTCCCAGGTTGATAATCAGCTGATAATATTCTCTGCGGTTCTTGTTGCAGAAGCCGAAATAAAGGACAGACCATGCAATATATCCAAACCACATAAAATAAGGAATCACAAAAAACTCACAGAACGGAATCATATCATCAAACGGAGTATGAATCAGATGATAACCTTTCGTAATGTGCGTTTCCAGATATTGAAAACATTTCAGATAGAAAATACCATAAACCACTACCGGAAGAAAATGCTTATATTTTTTTATTGTCTTCATAGTTTCCCTCCACTTTTCTGACGAGGTTTTTCTCTTCAACCTGCTGAAATTATAGCACACCGAAAACCGAAGTCAATAAGCTTTATTATTTTTTAAGAAACAATTCATCGGTTTCTAACCTGTTCTTTTCTTTTTTTACAATAACCTTCTGCGCCTGCATTTTTCCGCTGCGGTGATGCCGTTTCGGTTTCTGAAAGCCGTCCTTGGGATGGAAATGTTCAAAGATCGCCGCGTCGAATTTTTTCCGTGTCCGGTTATATACATGCTCATCTTTTACCGTCCATGCAAATGCCGGTGTCCGAAACAGCATACGGTCGATCAGGAAGCCCGGGCAGTCGGCGTAGCGGTGGTCGTAGGCGATAAAATCCGGTTTCCCGATAAAATTCAGCATCAGATGACGCGCCATTATCCGCAGGATCAGATGCACCTTATCATCCTTTGAAAAACGGCCGGAAAGCTGGCCGCGCAGCGTCTGCGGCATGTGGCGGCGGCACCAGCGGAGGGCCAGGCTGTTGAAGGATTCCATGCAGAACATACCGGTGTACCCCTCCATCTCCTTCTGAAATCCCGCACAGACCGCCGTGGAAAGTCCCGGCATCTTGATTTCGATTAAAAGCGGCACGCGGCCGTCTACCGTCTGCAGTACCTCACGAAGCAGCGGAATCTTTTCCGTGCTGTCGCCCAGATGGAACTGCTGGAGTTCCTCATACGTATAATCGCTGATTTTTCCCTCGTTTCCACACATCCGCTTCATCGTGTCATCGTGGAACACCACAATCCGTCCATCCTTTGTTATCTGAATATCCAGCTCGATGGCATATCCCTGCTCCGCCGCGCGGGCAAAAGCCGGAAGAGAATTCTCCGGAACTCCCTCCGCCGCGTTCCACAGACCGCGGTGCGCATAATTCCATTCCGCAAATTTCAGACATTCCTGCCGTCTCGATGTAGCCGGCAGAATGGAAAAGAAATAACCTGCTGCCAGGACGGCAAGCACTGCAAAAAATATGATCCAGAACATCATCTTTCCATCCCTTCTTTCACCCAGTCGCCCAAAAGGCGGAGACGCTCCGTTTCCAGTCCGATCCTTTCCTCCGTGCGGTGTCCGCCCGATTCTCCGTCCAGGTGGACCGGTTCCGCGCGGTCTGTCTGAAAGGAAAGGCTGCTGCACCGCTCCATATGTACCTCAGGAAATCCCGTGTGGCGTCCAAACAGCGCCATCGGCAGAAGATAGCTGACTTTCCATTTGGCAAGATTGGAAACCACCATCACGTCGAGCAGATCATCTGTCCCGTCCGCCTCCGGGCAGAAGCAAAAGCCGCCGCCCTCGTACGGAAAATTCATTGTCACTGCAAAAAGAACATTTTCAAACGAACGGTGTTCTCCGTTTTCCAGCGCTGCATCCAGTGTGAACGGTTCGAGATAAAAGAGCTGCCGCAGTGCAATCATCACATACGTAAGTTTTCCCAGATGCAGCCGGTTCAGCGTATTCTTGATTTTTGATGCCAGCGCCTCGTGGCAGATGCCTGCATCAAAACCGATGCCGGTGCTGACGAGAAATCTCCGCTTTTGGCTGCCAAGAAGCGCCGTTCCAATGTTGATCTCCTTTTCCTCCCCTTTCAGCACAGCTTCCAGCGCCTGCAGCGGATCGGAGGGAATTCCGGCACCGCGCGCAAAATCGTTGCCGCTTCCCGTTGGAATATAACCGAACTTTACATCCGACAGGCTGGTGATTCCATCGACCGCCTCATTCGCCGTACCGTCTCCGCCGATCGCCAGAAGGACATCATCGGGATTCCATACCCCTTTCGCGGTCAGCCGTGCTGCCGTCTCCCGTGCGCTTCCGTGATACTTTGTCGGATATACACGAAATTCCGTCCTGCGCCGCTCAAGCTCGCCCTCAATCACCGGCCACAGCTTCTCGCCGCGCCCCGACCGCGATTTTTTATTTACTATAATATGATACATTAAAGTCATACCTTCCTTTTTCTTCTGTAAAAAACCACTTCAAATCACCTGAATCATATTCTTACGCAGCGAAACAGCAAGTGTTTCACTGCTGAGTGAACAGTAACCAAATCAGCCATATTGTAGCAGTTTTCCCCGCAAACCACAACTATCTTCACAAAATCTTAACTTGTTGCCGCCGTAAAAATTCCCGCACCCCTGTCTTTTCTTTCTTGACAGACCTTTTTGTTCTGCTAAAATAAAAAGTACCGCGGTTTCGTCCGCAGAACGTCACTCATTTCTGAGGAGGTTTTTATGAATTTTTACGATATGACACGCGCAGGGAGGATGATACGATGAAGCTCTCCCCCGCATTTCTCGCTTATAAACTAAGCAGCGCTTTTTCGGTTCTTGCACCGGAAAACCTGCCGCTCTCCGGCACACTGGAACTGCCTGTTCTTTATCAGACAAGCTCCGCAGCCACTGCGCACCGGGTCTTTCTCTGCACAGAAGAACAGATCGGCTCTCTTTCCTCCCTCCCTGAAGAAAGCAGCTCCCTTTTTCTTCTCTGTACCGAAGAACTGCCGGAGGAACTTCCGGCTCCGGTTTCGATCGCCGTTAAAAGCAGCGTATCCGCTGTTTTTTCGTTCCTGCAGGAGCTTTTCTGGACGTACGATTCCTGGCAGAAGGAGCTGATGCAGGCACGGCTCGACGGAAAATCGATCCAGCATCTTTTAAATCTCTCCCTGCCTGTTTTTGCCCACCCGCTGATGGTGGTCGGCATGGATTTTTCCATCATCGCCGCAGCGTCCGAAGAACCTTCCTTTTTTCCCGAAAAGGTGTTTGGCTCCCTCGATGCAACGCGCCCGCTTCTGCTCTCCTTGACAGAAAGCAGCGAATACGCGTCCGTCCGCGATCTCGATGGATGGTTCCGCTTTCCGGATCACGTAACGGGACTTGGTTCCCTCTGCGTCAACATCACGCAGCATGGTCAGAGCGCCTACCGCCTGCTGCTCCTCGACACGAAAAAGGATCTTTCTGATTCCGAAGGCTTTCTTCTTGAATTTCTTGCAGAAATGATCCATCACGCCTTCCTGCACAATGTGATGCAGAAAACCTCGCCGGCGCAGTCGCTTCACACCGTGCTGCTCCGTGCCCTCGACGACCGGATGGCCGACTATATTGCGGTCAGCCAGGCTCTCGATGCGCTCGGCTGGCATTCCCGCCACACCTACTGCTGCCTCTATCTGCAGCTCTCCGATATGGATCAGAAAAACCTGACGGCAAACTCGGTCTGCGCCTATCTGGAAAACATTCTGACCGGCTGCTCCGCGTTTCCGCACGGCGGCGGTATCGTTGCGTTCTTTAACCTCACGCTGTCCGATTTTTCCATGACCGATCTGATGGAACGCATGGTGCACTTTGTGGAGGACAGTTCCTTAAATGCCGGCTTTTCGCGCTGCATGAACGGCCACATGAATCTGCGCCGCCAGTATATCCAGGCAAAAATCGCCCTGCAGTTCGGTACGCGAAAATATCCCGACAAACGGATGCATCCGTTCAACGATATCTCGTTTGACTACATCCTCGATCAGGCAACAAAAAAGCTCCCAGGCTACATGCTGTGCCATGAGAGACTTCTCTTTCTGCAGGAGCACGACGACAGCTCCGGCAGTGACTATATGCGGACGCTCCGCTGCTATCTGGACAACCACTGCAATGTCGTCCAGACGGCGCGTGAGCTTTTTATCCACCGCAGTACCCTGCTCTACCGCCTGGAAAAGATCAAGGAAATTTTAGAATCTGATCTTTCCAGCCCGGATGAAATTCTGTATCTGATGCTTTCGTTCCGTTTTATCGACCTCGAGAATGAAGAAGAAAACCGTTCTGGATCTTCGCAGCCAGAAAAGCACAGATAAAACCAACCGCAATTCCCGCTAGGACATCGGTCGGGAAATGCACAAACAGATACAGTCTGGAAAATGCAATCAGGCAGGCCAGAATCAGTGCGGCAGCTCCTTCTTTTTTGTGCATCACAAAAATAGAGACTGCCGCCGCAAACGAGGCTGCCGAATGGCCCGATGGGAAGGAATAGTCCTTCGGAGCGGCAACCAGCAGCTTTACCTGCTCGTCAATCCAGCACGGACGCGGGCGCGCTGCCAGCGGCTTTAACACCAGATTACATAAAATCAAATCTAAAATCAGCGCGATCGCCATTCTTACACCGCATTTCCGGTATTTCGGAAGGATTAAGAAAACGGCGGTCAGCGCAATCCAGATCCATCCCGCATTTCCAAGTGAAGTGATTCCCACCATCACCCGATCGAGCACTGCATTGTGAAGATGCTGCAGTGCATATAAAATTGAAAAATCCATTCTTACCCCTCTCTGTAAAAAATGGGCATTTTTCTGCTGTACATCTGCTGATCGGCGGCCGCCTCGTACAGAAATTCCGCCAGGGCCTCTCTCGAGTATCCAGGCCGGAACTGGCTGCCGTCCAGCGAAATACTGCAGTTCTGCCCTACCTTTTTCACTTTCCCGTCTCTTCCCGGACACGTCCGCACCAGTGTCCAGTTCAGATCGCTCCGTGCCAGAACCTGTCCCATCTTCTGCATATCTTTATAGACACCTGGCCAGAAAATCTGCATGAATTTCGTACTCATTCTCTGGTATTTGTCCTCGCAGTCTCCAAACGCATGAATGCAGACATGGCCTACCGTCACAAACCGCGTTTTTCCAAGCTGCTTCATGGCCGAGAGAATCATTGCGTTTCCGTCAGCCAGCGGTGTCTCCTCTTCTTTTACATGTTTCACACGCATCGGAGTCAGCACGCTGATGACTGCATCCGCTTCCAGCAGTGCCTCCAGCACGCGTTCCCGGTTCTGAAGGCTTCCCTCAATCACGGTCATATTTTTTCTCGGCCAGATCGCTTTTGCATCCGGCACGTAGGCGGTCACCTGTGCGCCGTGAAGAAGCGCCGTGTTGGTCACATACTGCCCAAGCAGTCCCCCCAGACTGAATATTGTAATTCTCATGAAATCCTCACTCTCATCTGTGTGTCTTTTGTATCCTCCGCAGATTTTTTGACACACTTTCCTAATGTTATCTCCTATTCTAACACACCGCCCGTATACGATACAATGAAATAAAACTAAAAAAAGTATAACCTTTTTCGTCCTTTCTTCATATCGTAAGTAGAACCGTATTTTCAGGAGCTTTGATCTTATGCCCTATACTATCGTAATTGATGCCGGACATGGAGGTTGTAGATAACGCAAGTGATGAAAACAACGAAAATACAAGGAGAAAGGCAACTGTTGTACCTATTAAAATAGAATATGTGTGAGAGGACAAGCCTTTCAATAATGTAGACGTTCAGAAATGAGCGTCTATTTTTATACCCAAAATGAAAGGAGCATTAGATTTTATGAAAAAGATGTTAAAACGATTGTGTACGGGCTTCTTAGCTCTTGCAACTGTCGTTACTGCTTTACCGACTACACCCGTCCATGCAGAAAGTAAGCAATACTGGACGGAAAGTGCAGAGCGTGTCGGTATCATTGAAAAAGTAATGAATGACGGTTCTATCGGTTCTACATTCAATGAGGGCATGATGAAAGTTGAGGGCGAAACTGCCTATTGTATTGACATCAATACAGACTTTAAGAATGGCTATAAGACCAGAGCTGACGCAAGTTCACGCATGAGTGCCGACCAGATTTCAGATGTGGCGTTATCCTTAGAGTATGTCAAACAGTATGGCGAAGTTCACAAGGAATTGAATTACAAACAAATCTATCTGTTGGAACAATGTGTTGTCTGGCAGAGATTGAGCGTACATCTTGGCTGGCAATGTGATAACGTGCGAGCTTCTTATAATGAAATTCCAAAAGCTACGCAGGACGAAGTTTTCGCTGGTGCAAAAGCCTTTGTCAAAGAGAATAAAGGACGCTATGAATGTGGCGGTTATATCTACTCTGGCGAGGGGCAGGAATTGGGACAATTCTGGGCGAAACTGAATGTCGGAAATGCGAAACTGCAAAAGACTTCCAGTAATACCAGCATTACAGACGGTAACGGAAATTACTCTATCGCTGGTGCAACATACGGTGTCTTTGCTGATAAGGACTGCACGAAACAGCTTGCCACCCTTACGACTGATGAAAATGGCAATACGAATGTTGTAGAGGTAACGGCTGGCACAGTATATATCAAGGAATTATCTGCACCAGCAGGATATAAAGTGGATAAAACAGTCTATCCATTGACAATCAAAGCTGGCGAAACAGCAATCTTAAAAGTATCAGATACACCAAAGGTAACAGACACTTTGATTGAGCTTTTTAAGATTGATATGGAAACACAGAAAGACAATCCGCAGGGGAACGCTTCTCTAGCAGGTGCGGAATTTACATGGAAGTATTATGCTGGCTTCTACAACAAAGACAATCTCCCTGCCGAAGCTACTCGTACATGGGTCACAAAGACACTCGCTGAAACAGACAGCGACGGGACAACTCATTACATCACAAAATTAGGGGACGCATACAAGGTGTCTGGCGATAACTTCTATATGCAGGACGGCAAAGCGGTTCTTCCACTTGGAACGCTAACCGTTGAAGAAACAAAAGCTCCAAACGGCTACTTGTTAGAGGGTGCATATATGCAGACTGGCGATAAGTCCGAACAGATTAAGGGCTTATATGTAACACAGATTACCGAGGACGGCGACCTTGCCGTATTATCTGGAAGTAACCAGTTTTCCGTATCAGACAAGGTTATCCGTGGCGGTGTGAAAATTCAGAAACGAGATTTAGAAACGGGCGATACCAAACCACAAGGAAGTGCCACTTTGAAAGATACTGCCTTTGACATCATTTCCTTAAATGATAATGTGGTATTGGTTGAGGGCAAGCTATACAAGAAAAATGAAGTGGTAAAAACAATCCATACAGACATTGAGGGTGTCGCTTCTACTTCCGCTGACCTTTTACCTTATGGAAAATTCCGTATCGTTGAGAGTGAAGCTCCAGACGGTTACTTGACAGACGGTGCGAAACCGATTGATTTTGCAATCACAGAAAATGGAAAAATCGTGGACTTAACCGACAAAGCCCATTCTATCTACAATCAGATTAAGCGTGGAGATATTGAGGGCGTAAAAATCGGTGCAGGCACACACAAGCGTCTTGCTGATGTTCCCTTTAGGATCACAAGCAAGACAACGGGAGAAAGTCATGTCGTGGTAACTGATGATAACGGGCAGTTCTCCACTTCTGCTGACTGGGCTTCTCATAAGCACAATACCAACGCAGGAAAGACCAGCGAGGACGGTGTATGGTTTGGAACTTCTGAACCAGATGACAGCAAAGGGGCATTGCCTTATGATACTTACATCATTGAGGAATTACGCTCTGACAGCAACAAAGGCTTTGAACTTATCCCACCTTTTGAAATCGTGGTATCAAGAAATAATCTTGTGATTGATTTAGGGACTTTGACTGATGAATACGAAAAAGAAATCTCTATCCATACCACAGCGACCAGCAAGGACGGCGAAAAGACTATCCTTGCAGGAAAAGAGGTTACGATTGTTGATACCGTCAAATTAGACGGACTTACAAAAGGCACAAAATATCAGTTGAAAGGCTGGCAGATGTTAAAGGAAGAAAACGCCGAGCTTATCATTGACGGAAAGCGTGTAGAAAATGATTATACCTTTATCGCTGATGATGAAGAAATGAAAGTGGAAATTTCCTATACATTCAATGCGTCTGCTTTAGGTGGCAAGAACCTTGTTACCTTTGAAGAATTGTATGATTTAAGCAATCCAAACGAACCCGTAAAAGTTGCGGAACACAAAGACATTGAGGACGACGGACAGACGGTACTTATCACAGAGCGTATCATCAAAATACATACGACTGCTACGGATAAGGACGGCAACAAAGAGATTGAAGCAGGAAAAGACGTTACAATCATTGATACCGTAACTTTAGAGGGCTTAGAAGTCGGCACACAGTACAAACTTGTGGGCTGGCAGATGTTGAAAGAAGAAAATGCAGAGCTTCTTATCAATGGAAAACGTGTGGAAAGTGATTACACCTTTACCGCAGACAGCGAAACTATGAAAGTGGAAGTTGCCTTTACCTTTGACGCTACTTCTCTTGACGGCAAACAGCTTGTAACTTTTGAAGAATTGTACGATTTCAGCAATCCAGACGAGCCGAAGAAAGTTACCGAGCATAAGGACATTGAGGACGAGGGACAGACGATTACCTTTAAGGAAAAGCCCGAAGTCCCAGAAGAACCAGAGCAACCCGAAACACCACAGACACCAGAAAAGCCTAGCAGACCGAGCGACAGTCCCAAAACGGGCGATAACACAAACCTTTACGGACTGCTTGCACTTCTTATGACTTCTGGTGCTGGACTGGCAGGTATCTTCTTCTACAAACGCCGTAAAATGAAGAAATCATAAGGCGGTAACGGTATGAGGAAAGAAAAATCACGTTCTCCGCCGAAGCTGTCAAACGGCAGACGTCCGCTTATTCTGGCTTGTCTGCTACTTACCTGCAAGAACACGGATAGTCAAGGGTGCGAAGCATTGATTTTACCCTTTACTATCTGGGGGCTTGCTGGTACTTCCCTAACCGCCAGAATAAGAAATCACAATCAATTAACTTATCAAAAATAGAAAGAAATGAGGTAAAAACAATATGGAAATGAAATATGTCGTGCCAGATATGGCACAGTCTTTTGGAACTCTTGAATTTGCAGGCGAAAGTGAGCCTATCTTTGAAAGAGATAAAAATAACCGCAGGGTCTTAGCCAGACGAAGCTATAACCTATATTCTGACGTACAGAAAGGCGAAAATGTTGTGGTAGAAATTCCCGTGCAGGCTGGCGAAAAGCATTTTAAATATGAGCAGAAAGTAAAACTTGTCAATCCGAAGTTATATGGCAGAGGTTACGCAATCGGGGATATGGGACATACCGATTATGTGTTGCTTGCTGATGATATTGTAGCAGTTGAAGAAAAGTAAAGGAGTGAAGAATTTATGAGATTATCAAACGGGTTTGTTATTGACAAAGAGAAAACATTTGGAGAATTAAAATTTACAGCGGTGCGTGATGTGTTCTTGCAGAATGAGGACGGGACACCGAGTACCCAGCTTAAAAAGCGTATCTATGATTTGAAGTGCAGTCTGCATGGTGGAATTATCCCCGTGTCTGTACCGCCAGAAGTACCGTTAAGGGAATTTCCGTACAATGCAGTTGTGGAGCTTGTCAATCCAGTAGCCGATACGGTATCACGAAAAACCTATACGGGTGCAGATGTGGACTGGTATGTAAAGGCAGAGGATATTGTATTGAAGAACAAAAATAATCAGAACGCAGGCAATCCACAAAACCATGCACCGCAGGGACAGCCGAAGAAATAATCGGCAAAGTATATTTTCGTTGTAGGCTATACCGTATAGATGTATAATATTGCTTAGAACCCTTTGCAATGCTTGATTTTAGCGAATGTAAAACATTTTTTGCAGGCTTATTTTGAGTATGTAAAAGGCATTTGATAGCAAGAAAACATCTCATAGTATAGGATAGAAGCAGGAGGAGTATTACAGTGGAAGTTGGAAAGCAAATAAAAAAATTTAGACAAGATTTAAAACTTTCTCAAGAGGAATTGGCAAGCAAAATTTTTGTAACCCGACAAACAATTTCAAATTGGGAGAATGGAAAGAATTATCCAGATGTGAATAGTCTTGTCCTGCTAAGTCAACTTTTCAATACTTCTCTTGATATTCTGGTAAAAGGAGATGTTATCGAAATGAAAAAACAAGTGGCACAAGATGATGTAAGGAGATTTAAACGAGATACTGTTATTTTTACAGTTTTAATCATTTTAACTGTTGTATCGGTTGTCCCGCTATTCCTCTATTTAGAATTGTCGGGTATTGCATTATGGCTTTTCATTGCAGGAGTTATGATATATTATGCAATGCGACTGAATAAACAGAAAAGGAACAATGATATTCAGACTTATCGAGAAATCTTAGCATTTATGGAGGAAAAGGAAAATGAGCAATGAAATACAAACTGTAATCACTGTTCTGATTGTACTTGCTATGGTGTTATTGGGGATAAGAACAATCAAGAAATATGGAATAAAAAGTAAAAATAGTGCGAGTATGTTTATGGGATTGATGATTGGTTCACTAGTTGGATATTATTTTCTTAATTCTGTTATATGTGCTTTTGTTGGAATGATTTTATGTACGGGATATGCTGAAAAAATCCAATAATCAATATTATACAAAGCAGTTAGTCTTAGGATTGACTGCTTTTTTCATACCCAGAAAGGAGTGATTGATTTATGCGTATGATTTGGAACAAAGGACACCGTATCAGAGCCAGCGACAAGCACCTTGTTTACCACTTTTCCATAGGGACGCTTCTGTTTGTATTCGTGGCGGTTCTCCTGCTACTGAATACCAAACAGCTTATGCGTACTGACTGGGAGCATTTCAGCTTGTTAGAGAACGGCTTGACGCTCTCCCCTTACAACTTTATAACCATACTGATAGCGACTGGTGTTTGTGCATTGGTCGCTTTTCTGTATTACCGCTTCTGTTACGACAGTTTCAAGAAGCTCCTGCACCGTCAAAAGCTGGCAAGAATGATACTGGAAAATAAGTGGTATGAAGCTGATACCGTACAAGACAGCGGTTTTTTTACTGACCTGCAAAGCAGATCAAGGGAAAAAATCGTCTGGTTTCCAAAGATTTATTATCAAATGGAAAAAGGACTGCTTCATATCCGCTGTGAAATTACGCTGGGAAAATATCAAGACCAGCTTTTACGGTTAGAGGATAAATTGGAAAGTGGCTTGTATTGTGAGCTGACCGACAAGACCCTGCATGACGGCTATATCGAATATACCCTGCTTTATGATATGATAGCGA
>ENA-OQCW01000308-OQCW01000308.1-human-gut-metagenome-genome-assembly--contig:-NODE-308-length-32951-cov-3.906623_pt1 | contig 32951 bp, 34 predicted proteins | sample MGYA00242767_ERZ504593 | MGnify/ENA primary metagenome ERZ504593 (study PRJEB26092, sample SAMD00036307) | human gut metagenome | host: Homo sapiens | study: EMG produced TPA metagenomics assembly of... | reverse complement strand
AACCGCATGTTTGAGACGGTTTGTCTTTACAACGTAAATAAGCGGTTTTTATAGGATTGAGGTGTGAGGTTCAGTCTATTTGCCACCGATTTTGCCACCCACTAAAAATAAAATGAACAGAAAATGAAGAAAGCGGTTGAACACTCTGAACATAATCGGAATGTTGACCGCTTCTTTTTATTTATGCCTGTAAGGACTGCTCAAATACATCAACTGCTTTTTGCTGCATAGTTTCTGTATTGAATGTATAAGTCTGTAAAGTTGTTTTAATATCCTTATGTCCTAACCGTTCCATAACAGTTTTAGGGTTCACACCACCTTCTGCCAGTATCAGTCCATGTGTATGACGTAAACAATGAGTATGAAATAATACATTACCCAGTTCATAAAGAATTACCCTTGCACAATATTTGAAAGAATCAGGTGGTCCTATGTCGAGATTTGGTACAAGTTAAAATGAGGTTTTCCTCATCTTAACCTGCCAGCTGCAATTCGTCTTGCTGAAGCCTACGATACAGCTCTTCATAATCGTTTGGTGACATATAATCACAGTGACTATGAATTTGTTTCGTATTATAAAATGCTTCCCAATATTCGAAAATCAAACGATATGCATGGTCATAATCTCGAATCTTAAACCGATTCAGCCATTCTCTCTTAATCAGGGAATGGAACGACTCAATACATGCGTTATCCCATGGATATGCCCTTTTTAGAATAACTACACTGCATGGTTGCGGTTACACGTTTGTATTCTTTTGAAACCGTGGCTGAAGATTCTGTCCGGCTATGCGAAAAAGGATAAAATCGCTGTGCAGTATTTTGACATGGAGCATCATCTGGAACTGAGGAATACGGAATGTATATCCGCGGATATAAGACGAAGCTGGAGAAGGATACTTCCTATAAGGATTGTGGAGGGTTAAGTTTTATGTTGAAAGAATTCTAAATGGGGTTAACAGGTGGCATAAAAACATGTATAATTAATTTCACAAAGAAAAAGTTGTAGGAGGGTTAACGGTGGACAAATCGGAGAAAAATGAAATAATATTATTTGAAGATGGGGAATTAACATTAGAAGTAAACGTTGCTCCTCAACAAGAAACTGTCTGGCTTACAGCGAATCAAATGTCTGAATTGTATGGAAGAGATGAAAAAACAATTCGAAAGCATGTGAATAAAATTTTTAATGATGGAGAACTGGACAAAGAGAACAACACGCAAAAAATGCGTGTTGTTGGAGTGAAGCAACCTGTAGCATATTATAATCTTGATGTAATAATTTCTGTGGGTTATCGAGTCAATTCTAAACAAGGAATTGCATTTCGCAAATGGGCAAATTCTGTTTTAAAAAAATACATACTGGAAGGATACGCTGTAAATAATAATCGTATTACACAACTTGGAGAGGTAATACGGATTATGAAACGTACAGAGGATAGTCTTGATGCAAAACAGGTATTGTCAGTTATAGAAAAATACAGTACCGCTTTAGATTTGTTGGATGAGTACGATCATCAAACAATGGGGCGACCAGAGGGAAATGGTGCCACATATGTGCTTACTTATGAGGAATGTAAGCACGTAATTGACAGCATGAAATTTGGAAATGAATCTGCGATTTTTGGAAATGAAAAAGATGATTCATTTAAGGGAAGTATTGGAAATATATATCAGAGTTTTGGCGGACAAGATGTCTACCCATCGCTGGAAGAAAAAGCAGCGAATCTCTTATATTTTGTAACAAAAAAATCATAGTTTTTTCAGATGGAAATAAGCGAATAGCAGCGGCAATGTTTTTGTACTTTCTTGATAAAAATGGAGTACTATTTGTGGATGGAAAGAAGTTGATTGCTGATCATACGTTGGTCGCATTGACCATTATGATTGCGGAGTCTAAACCTGAAGAGAAAGAAATGATGATTAGTGTAATAATGAACTGCATAGCATAGGAAGAATTGACAGATTCCGGTATGAAGTCATTGCAGTTTAACAGAATAAGTTTTATTCAGAGCATCGGTCAGAAATGGCTGGTGCTTTTTGTGTGCTTAAAAATAGGAGGTGTGGCAGTATGTATCCTGTATCAAATGCTTTCCTGCAGGCGGTGCAGGAGAATACCAGAAGTTATTACTGGACAGGGAAAATTACGACAACGGGCGGTGCTGTACATGAGTTTGGATATGAAGATATTGTCAAAGGCAGTGGTTACATCTCCTGCCAGTGTTGTGGAAATACAGAGATTGAACTTGGGACAGTCTATGCTGCAGAGATGGGGATTACGCTGTTTTCTCAGATAGACAGATACACATTAGAGGATGTGAAGGTAGAGCTGTTTTATCATCTTAAGCTTGCGGATGGTTCTTATGAGAAGATTCCGATGGGAATCTTTGAAGCCATTGAAGCAAACCGACTGGCGTAATGTCTGGAACTGAAAGCCTATGATTACATGCTTTGATTCGAGAAGAATTTCAATGGATTTGAGACGATTGGTGTGGCGTATGATTTTCTGGCATTGTGCTGCAAAGCATGCAAGGTGGAGATGGCACAGACGCAGGAAGAAATCAGTGCCATGCCGAATGCAGATATATTTCCATAAACGAGAAAGGACGATGGGATAGAACAGACGTACTTCATATCGACTCGTGCCACCTGGAGACTATCTATTTGTTGTCGAAAAAATAACCAGTTTAAGTGAGCTTAAGGGTTATTTTTTGTTGAAATTTGTGCATGGCAGAGTACAGTACTGTATGCCGAAATTTATGTAAAATTTTGTTGGTATTTAGAGTTTTAATTCTTATAATATTAATATGGAAAAATGGTATTGAAAAGAAAAGGATATGTTGGAAAAGAAAAAGTTGGAGGATATTATGAAACAGGCAATTGTAAATTTTTGCAAAGCAATGGATACAGGATTATTTTTGTTAGAGATGCCGACTGGATTTGGAAAAACATATAGTGTACTTGATTTTATGGTTGACAATTACGATTCGCCTGAATTCAAGGATAAGAAGATTTTTTTGTTACAACCCTTAAGAAAAATTTACCAGATAAGGAGTTACGAGAGCATTTTGCAAAGCGTGGTAAGGCAGGAGATTACGATAAATACTGTCTGCGGATAGATGCCAATGTAGATATGGTTGTGGAAAAATTGGAGGAACTATATCGTGCAAGAAAAATCCCACCGACAATTACAATGAAGCAAGAATTTAAGGATTTACATGGTTCAGTAAAATTATTAAACGAATATGGAGATAAAAAGTGTGAATTAAAAGGAACCAGTAGGGACATTATAAATGTTTTGTGTAAGAGCGCAGAAGATGTTATTCGCAAGCAGCAGGAAGGAGCTTTTCGCAGAGTGATAGAAAGCGAACTAAAGCAGTTCAAGACACCAAAAGGGAAAAGTTAAAGAATATTGCTAATAATCCGGATTATCAATGGATAGGAGAATTATATCCGGCAGTATATACGAGAGGAAAAAAGGATATTTTTTATGTCGATGGACAAGTATTTTCTTGGGGAACACTACAATTATTGAACCTACATATAGTTTTTTAATAATGATATTACAAAAAATGCAATTATTTTTATAGATGAGTTTGATGCAACAAGAGACAGATTGCTTAATCAGATCATAAGAAGAGGATTAGAAAATCATATTGATTATTTAGGCTTGTTTTATCGTGTATATGCATCTTTGAATACTAGAGAGTTTCCGGCAGAGCTTACTACTGCATCAAAGTTACAACAAGAATATCTTGATGAACATAAAAATGCGAAAAATCCTGTGGGAATTATAGAAGGATTTGGTGACGTGTTTGATGAAACATATAAACATTATGCCATGCAGTATAGTTTCAAAATAGAAGAAGATAGTAGGGGCGATAGAAGTCGTAATTTTATTTTTAATGATTTACAGTTTCATTCGATATTTGAGGGAGAAAATGCTTTTATTGATATAAATACCGATTTGAAGGCAAGACAGAACTGGTTGCGTTTTACAAAAAGAAGGCCAACAGAGAAAGATGGAGGCGTGTTAAGTTTGCTTGCCAGTGTTAAGGGGTGCTTGACTTATTTTCAGAATGGAATAAGAAACCTTTCATTTAATTATAAGAATCATAAAAATGAGGATGAAAGGTCGAGAGATGATGATTATACGCTTGAGAATGCAATTGAGTCAGTGTTGACAGAGTTTCATTTATCAAGAGAACAGATAAGGTATTTAAAGCCTATCGTAATGGGAGACCAGGTAAAGTCGAAGAAAGACAAAAAAGACTGCAATGGGAAAATGTCATTAAAGTATTTTGACTGTTCTGTTTATAATAGAGGATTTCGCTATTATGACTTTATAGATGATCCAAATCACAGTATGCGTTCGGAAATTCAGCTATTTGATTTCCAGGATTCGCCAGAGCGTATTTTACTTCATTTATCTGAAAAGGCTAAAGTTATAGGAATTTCCGCTACAGCAACACTTGATACGGTTATTGGTAATTATGATTTGGAATATCTTCAAAGGATGTTGCAGGATAAATTTTATGTGATGCCAGAATCAGATAAGCGTAGATTGCAGGAGTCTTTCCAGACATTTGTTGCAAATTATGATAAAGTGAATATTCATGTGGAACCAGTTTTTTGTAGCGCAGATGATAGAGCTGAATTGGCAGAGATATTTGATGGAAACGAAGCACTTATAAATATGTATGCGGAAAAATTAACAACAACGTTTGAAGGTGTTGAATATGCAAAGAATAGCTTTATACGTGTCGTAAAAGTTATGAAGTTGTTTATCTTAAATGATTCGGTTAAATCTTTCTTGTGTCTTACTAATAAATTGCCACAGGAGAATAAAGGTCTCTTTGATATTAAATTGTTAGAGGATTTTGCAGACGCTATTATTAAGTTTTATGGTATCAAGGGATTAAAAGGTAAAAATCTGTTATATAGCATAAACAGTGAAGGTTATGATGCTAAGCGTGCGAAGGTTATTCAGAGATTGTCAAATGGGGAAAAGATCTTTGTTATATCTTCTTATAATACAGTTGGTGCAGGACAAAATTTACAATATAAAGCACCGGTAAATGCTATGATCGTGGCAGTTAATAATTATGATAGAGGGGACCTGGAAAAGGACTTTGATTGCATATACCTGGAGAAGCCGACCAACCTTTTGGTGAATGTGGATAGTAAGAAGGGAATTGAGGCTGAGGATTTAGTTCGTTTTGTATATCAAATGGAATTTTTGATGGAGAGAGGTGAAGTTTCTCGTAAAGCTGGTATTGCAGTAATCAAAGATGCTTTTATATGTTTCAACGGTGGACATACTTTTTCTGGGAAGAAGGGAGAGCCATATAAAACAGACTCAGTAAATAACTTTGCGATTCGTACATTAATACAGGCAGTAGGAAGAATATGCAGAACTGGTCTTAAGAATCCAGACATATACATTTATGTGGATGATACAATTCTAAGAGATTATGATTTGTCTAGTGTGGAACAACGAATGTTGAATCCTGAATTTGCGGAATTAGTTAAAGTGGGTAAAGCATATTTTAATGGTCAGGCAAATAAAAATTTGGATGTTGCTGTAATGGAAAATTGTGCCAGAATATTAGCACTAAAGGCAATGCAGATTATAAATGAGCTTAAGCGTAATTGGACTGATGATAGTATAGACTATTGGAAAGCATTACGTGAGCTTTGTCTTATGAGACCTACCCTAAGCAGAAAAAATGTTGAGTATAATTCGCAATATCAGCTTGTATATATGTGTGCGCCGGGAGAAATTACAGCCTATTCTTATGAACAAGAAGGTGACTATAATAATAATATAAATATCAAGTTTGACGGTAGCCTTCCTCAAAAGATGTCAGAGGATGAGGTTCATTTGAAAGAGATTATGCAAATTCCGGGAGTGAAAGAACTATTTGAAAAGCATGGATATGCAACGAGCTTTGTTCCAAATGAATTTATATTGACACCACCTATGCTTAATAATATTTACAAAGGTGCTTTAGGCGAAGTTGTTGGTAAATATATTCTAGAGCAATATGCAGGAGTAACGTTACAGGAAATGTCGCCAGAGCATTTTGAATTGTTTGATTATACACTAGGTAATGGTGTCTATGTGGATTTTAAGTTGTGGAAAGAAACCATGACAGTATCTGCGGAGGAAGAAAAGAAAAATATTCAGGCGAAGTTGGATAAGTGTGGAGGAAAGAGGGCAGTAATAATCAATATTATGCTTGATCACAATATGCAAATTACGTCTAGTGACAATGGTAGAATTATTGAGATACCATATTTATATCGGTTGGATAGAAAAGAAATAGGAATAGAAATTATAGCAAAAATAAATCGGGAGGGATATTTGCAGTGAGTATAAAGAAACTTTATTCAAATGAACTCCTAGCTTCATTTGAATATTCTAATATAGATAGAGATTATGATTTTTATTATGTTACAACATCAGACAAGTATATAAAAAGTGGAGCCGCTTTTTTGGATATTGATGATATAAAGATATCAGCTCTTCAATTTGAAAGTGGGAAGAGTTTTTTGGTTATGCTTCCTAAAAGCGGTACTTCCAGAGCTGAGTTTGTACGCTTATTGAATGAAAAAGAAGATGGAGATAGCTTGTCTATAAAATCTATGACAAGTTGCAGCATTCCGGAGCATTTATTGACACAATTATTTTTGAATGCGCTAACGAGTCCGGTTGATGAAATGATATCTTTTAATAATCTGTCTGGGAAATTATTATGCTTTCGACCTTCATGGATGAATAAATACAAGGAAAATTTTATTTGGGGTATGCAGTGCCTTGAAGTAAAAGTTGGTAATGATATGTGCGTCAAATTGGTAGCACATAGGATGACAGCACTGGCACTTAAGAAGCAAATGAAATTTGAAAAAAGAAAGCTACAGGATTATCCACAATATGAGTTCAGTTATAACAATAATACCTTAAAACGAGTAGCTAATGAAAATAAGAACCGTAGAGAGAATTTTATTATTAAACCTGTAGATGGTGAAAGAGGTAGTATTACATTTTTTGATTTTACGAATTATGAAACCTTTTCTTGTACTAAGATGGGTGTTTTATATGATATTTTTAATGCTTTACATGATGAGTTTGGTAAGTATATTCATGTGAAGTTTAAGGAATACAATATTGATAAAGTTTTGGAATATAAGCGTACGTCGTTGGAATCATATAAGGATGTTGTTAAAAAGGAAATTTTAAATTCTGGAATTAACATAGTGGACGTTATACAGTCTGAAACTTCTGAAGATTATTTGCAGGATGTGGCTGACGAAATCAAGAAAATTATTCCAGAGGTAAAATGCAGTGTTGGAAAAAGATTATCAAAGAAGAAGTTTAATGTACGATATATACACGATAAATCTTTCTATTTGGATTCGGAAGTAGATGCACATCAAGAAAACATGGAGAATTATGTTGTTCAGCATATTACAGTTGAGAATTTTAAACACCAGTCATCGGCGGCAGTTTATAATATTCTGAAAGAGCTTGTTATTAAGAAGGACATTGCTAATGGCAAAATCACATTAGTGGATTGGAGTAAATATGGATATAAATCCGACTGGCTATTTGGCGTAGTTGCAGAAGGAGTATATTATTTCATGACTATTCACCCGGACGGCTTATTTAAAATTGAAGCATTGAAACGAAATCTTTTTACTATGACAGAGTATGATAAATACATGGATTATTTCGGTTTGAATGAAGAGAATAAAAATGAGTATAGAGGTGTTATAGGTCTAATAAAAGATGCAGATGGTAATATTAATCTTATAAAGGATACCAATATGTATTCTATGCCTGATTATACTGCAATGGGTGATATTCTTAAGAATGTAGATAGTGAAGGAAGATTTCCAGGAAAAGACGTGGTAACTTGGCTTCGAGCAGTAATGAATATAACAGATAAAATAAAAGTACAGGCAGAATTGGATATCGTTATCCCACATATCGACGTGAATACAGAATACACGAAATCCGATATAATGGGATTATTCAAAGGAATTGCCACAAAAAAAGAAGTAGTGCGGTATGTATTTGAAAATACAGGAAGTATGCTATATTCGTATCTTCGTGGAGAAGAAGAAAGACGAGAGTATCTTTCTGGAAACATAGATATTAACTATTTTGACTATGATGATACGTATGCAAAATATTCAGTTGGCGAAATTGGTAATGGAATGAAGTATACAATTGAGAGAGCCAGTGTAGTGCGTGAGATACAGGCGGTAGAAGGTGGAAAGCTAATTTTTAAGAAATTACTTCCACTTATGGGAGTAGAGTTTGTAAGGTATGGAATGTTAACTGTTGTTCCGTTTCCGTTTAAGTATTTACGGGAATATATTGTGAAAAAGGAACAGCTCTAAAAGAACATTGACAGAAATATCAGGTTAACAGATTTATGAATTGATGATAAAATAGAGCAAGAAATCTATAAAGAAAACATCAATACGAGGAGAAATCTAAATGAAAAAATGCAGAATTACAGTAAAGAGAATTTCTTGTTACAAAGATCTGATGGAACAATATGAGAATCCCATTTCTCATGCCTGTGACATGAAGGAAGGGCAGGTTTTTATCGCCAACGGCTGGAAGAAACCGGATAATTTTTGTGACAGTGCATGGGACAGTATCTCTCCTTTTGTTATGACACTGGCACACGGAGGAGAAAATTTTTATAATGGCTGGATGAAGAATAAAAAATCTGCAATGATTTCCTGCAATGATGGATTTCGTCCGGTGAGCTTTTTCATTGAAGCTTTGGAAGAAGATGCAGACTAAAAATACAAATTTTTTTGCTAAAATACAGTCAGTTGCGTAATTGTAAAGCATAGTTGGTAGTATGCAACTGCAAAATTATGTATATTTTTCCTATCAAAAGTCTGTTAAGATGAAAATGAAGGACTGTAAAGGAGGAAGAAGATGATATTAGCAGATAAAATTGTAAATTTGAGAAAAAGAGCAGGCTGGTCGCAAGAGGAGCTTGCAGAAAAAATGGGAGTCAGCCGTCAGTCCATATCAAAGTGGGAAGGTGCACAATCAGTTCCCGATATGAACAGAATTTTAAAACTTTCGGAAGTATTTTGTGTAAGTACGGATTATCTGCTTCGGGATGATATAGAAGAATTACAGTGCTTAGTAAACCCTTCAGAAGAGATAGAGAATGATAAGGGAGAAACATTAATAAAAGTATCTCTGGAGACGGCAAATGAATATTTAGAGTATTGTAAAAAAAGTTCATTTTCCGTTGCAGCAGGAGTCATGCTTTGTATTCTATCGCCGATTTTATTAATATATTTGGCTGCGGCAGGAGAAATGAAAAAAATTCCTCTCACAGAAGATCAAGGGGCAATGGCAGGGCTGATTGTAATGTTTTGTATAGTGGCAGCTGCAGTTGTTATTTTTATTATTAATGGACACAAGGGCGCTCCCTATCAATTTTTAGAAAAAGAACCATTGGACACAGAATATGGAATTGACGGTATGGTTCGTGACAAAATGAAAAAATATGAAAAGTCACATATCATGGAATTTTCAATGGGCGTAGTGCTTTGCATTATTTCCTGTGTTCCGATTTTTCTTGTACAGCTTTTTTATGGAGATGATGATTTTCTTTCTGTAATAGCGGTAGGTGTATTGCTTATGTTGGTGGCTATAGGAGTATTTTTTATAGTCAGAACATCGATTATTTGGGATGGATATCAGGCCTTGTTAGAAGAAGGAGATTATACAAGAATTGCCAAGCGGCGAGAAAAAAGTATTGGAAATATTTACTGGGCTATTGTTGTAGCATTATATCTTTTCATTAGTTTTGTCACTATGAAATGGGGCATTACATGGGTGATTTGGCCGGTTGCCGGAATTTTGTATAGTGTGGTGGCGGTAATCTATGGCAATTATTGTGTTGGAAAAGAAAAGAGATAGAACAGATATAAGAAATAAAGCATTTGGAAGGAAATTGTTATTTAAAATATGCAAAAATTATATAAGGAGTATCTTTCAGAATTAAAAACCATGAAATTGTTTTATGGAATACAGGAATCGGAAATGACAGCAATGCTTGGCTGTATTGGCGCTTATTTGAAAGAATATAAAAAAAATCAATACATTATCACTTTGGAAGAAAATGTGGAAGCAGTGGGGATTTTGCTTTCGGGGAAAGTGGATATGATTAAAGAGGATTTATGGGGGAATAAAACTCTGTTGGTATCCATGCAAAAAGGGGAGTTGTTTGGGGAGAGTTTTTCCTGTGGAATTGTAAAAAATGCCACTGTTTCTTTTGTAGCAGATACAGCGTCTAAGATATTATTTCTGCCTTTCTCCCGTATTTTGCGAACTTGTAATATGTCCTGTAAATTTCATCACAGACTGATTGAAAACATGGTTACAGTAATTGCAGAGAAAAATGTCGTGTTGATGGATAAGGTGGATATTTTATCAAAGAAAACGTTAAGGGAAAAAATTGCCACATATTTGCTTCAGGAAGCTTCCAAGCAACAGAGCCTTTATTTTGACATTCCTCTAGGAAGGGTACAGTTAGCAGAATATCTCTGTGCAGACCGCAGTGCGCTGACCAGAGAATTAAATGTTATGAAGACAGAAGGTTATATTGATTTTGACAAAAATACCTTTCGACTGTTAAAAAAATTTGAATGATTTTTTATAAATATGTTGCCTATGCAACATTAATACTTCCTTTTCTCCTGTATGATAAGTCTGTAAAAAGCAGCAGGTAGAACAAAGGAGATAGGAATATGGATAAAAAAATGTTTTGCTTTCAATGTGAACAGACCGCAGGGTGTGCAGGGTGTACAGGAAATAGAGGTGTTTGCGGAAAAAATTCTGTAACTGCCAAGATTCAGGATGAACTTACAAGCGAATTAATTGCTTTAGCAAAAGTATGCGAGAAAAATAAAAGAACAGAGAGTACAGATAAGATTGTAATAGAAGGTTTATTCACGACCGTTACAAATGTGAATTTTAATGATGAGACAGTTAAGGAAATGATTAGAAATATCAGAAAAGAACGAGAAAGTCTGTGTAAGATGTGTGGCGGTGGCAATTCTTGTGATCAGATAAAAGAATATGACATGAACAATTTATGGGAAGCACAGGAAGATATTCGTTCTTTAAAAGCCTTGATTTTGTTTGGTATTCGTGGAATGGCAGCTTATGCTTATCATGCAATGGTTCTGGGATATACAGATGAACAGGTAAATAAATTTTTCTATAAAGCATTAAGAATAATCAGTGAAGATTTAGATATGAGCCATCTGCTTCCTGTTGTTATGGAAGTAGGTGAGGTGAATTTAAAATGTATGGCTCTTCTCGATAAAGCCAATACAACCGCTTATGGAACACCAATTCCTGTAAAAGTGCCTCTTTCCATTGAAAAAGGACCGTTTATTGTGGTGACAGGGCATGATTTAAGAGATTTAGAGCTTCTTTTAGAGCAGACAAAGGATAAAGGTATTAATGTGTATACGCATGGGGAAAATGCTTCCGGCGCACGCTTACCCTGAATTAAAGAAATATAGCCATTTGAAAGGGAATTTTGGAACAGCATGGCAAAATCAGCAGAAAGAATTTGCTAATATACCGGGAGCACTGTTGTTTACAACAAACTGCCTGATGCCGGTAAAAGAAAGCTATGCAGATCGTGTCTTTACCACCGAAGTTGTTTCTTATCCTAATGTGGTTCATATTGATGAAAAGAAGGATTTTACACCGGTAATAGAAAAAGCGTTGGAATTAGGTGGATATGAAAAGGAACAACGCATGACAGGAATTAATGGCGGAGAATATGTTGTTACGGGATTTGGACACGGTACAGTTTTAGGGGTAGCAGACAAAGTTATTGATGCAGTAAAAGCAGGTAAAATCAGTCATTTCTTTTTAGTAGGAGGTTGTGACGGTGCCAGAACAGGAAGAAATTATTACACAGAATTTGTAAAACAGACACCAAAGGACTCTGTTATTCTTACTTTGGCATGCGGCAAATATCGTTTTAATGACCTTGATTTAGGAGAAATTGAGGGATTGCCAAGAATGATGGATATGGGACAGTGCAATGACGCATACAGCGCTATTCAGGTAGCGATTGCTTTGGCAGGAGCATTTAATTGTAGTGTGAATGAATTACCTCTTTCCATGGTTTTATCATGGTATGAACAAAAAGCGGTATGTATTTTGCTGACATTATTACATCTGGGAATTCAGAATATTTATTTAGGACCTACATTACCTGCATTTCTGTCTCAAAATGTATTGCAGTATTTGGTGGAGAATTTCCATATTTCACCAATCAGCACACCGGAAGAAGATTTAAAGAAAATTTTAGGATAAAACAGAATATTATGGCAGAAAAGGAGATTGTTGTTTCGTGGAACAGTCTCTTTTTCTGTTATGCAGGCAATTTTAGACTGTGGAATGATGATAAAATGCTTGTAGAAAACAGTCCTGTTATAGGCATTAAATGAAACAATATCAACAGTGCAATCTTTTTGAAGATGAATATGGAAAATAGAAATAAACTATGATACAATATCCAGTGTTTTGACAGACAAAAGAAAGGAAATGAGAGGTGAACAAGTTGGCTTTGGATAAGAAGGAGAAAGCCATCGAGCTTCAGGGGATTACCAAAACCTTTGGAAGTGTGGTTGCCAATGACCACATCAATCTTGAAGTTCGCAGAGGAGAAATTCTGGCATTGCTTGGAGAAAATGGTTCAGGAAAAACAACGTTGATGAATATGATTTCCGGTATTTATCATCCGGACGAGGGAACTATTAAAATCAACGGCAAAGAAGTAACCATCAATTCCCCAATAGATGCGGGAAAATTGGGGATTGGTATGATACATCAGCATTTTAAGCTGGTGGATGTTTTTTCAGCCATGGATAATGTTGCCATGGGAATGGAAGGGAAAAGAGTAAAGCCAAAAGAATTAAAGGAAAAATTGACAAAACTGACAGAAAAATACGGACTTGAAGTAGAGCCGGAGAAAAAAATATATAATATGTCAGTCAGTGAAAAACAGACAGTTGAAATTTTAAAAGTTCTGTATAGAAATGCAGATATTTTGATTTTAGATGAGCCTACTGCTGTACTTACACCACAGGAAACAAAGAAGCTGTTCCGCATTTTGCGAAAAATGAAAGAACAGGGAAGCGCCATTATTATTATCACTCATAAGCTGAATGAGGTTATGGAAATCAGTGACAGAGTTACAATTTTAAGAAAAGGACAGAGTGTGGAAACGGTAAATACCAGTGAAACCAACGAAAAACAGCTGACAGAGCTGATGGTAGGACGTCCGGTAACTCTGGAAATTCAAAGACCGCAGTGTGAAAATGTATTTACACGACTGAAAATTGTAGATTTGTCTGTAAAGGCAGCAGATGGAAACATGGCTGTAAAGGACTTAAATCTGGAAATTAAAGCTGGGGAAATACTGGGAGTTGCCGGTGTGGCAGGAAGCGGACAGAAAGAACTTTGCGAGAGTATTGCAGGACTTATTCCGGTGCAGGCAGGAGCAATTTTACATAACAAGGAAAATATTGTAGGAAAAACACCGAGAGAGATTGCAAATCTAGGTATCAGCTTAGGATTTGTACCGGAAGACCGTCTTGGTATGGGACTTGTAGCTTCCATGGGAATGGTAGACAATATTTTATTGAAGACCTACGATAAAACAAAGGGAATTTTCATAGACAGAAAGCCGGCAAGAAAGATGGCAGAAGACTTAGTTGAAAAACTAGGTGTAGTAACACCAAGCGTAGATACGCCGGTTCGTCTTATGTCCGGTGGTAATGTGCAAAAAGTTCTTCTGGGAAGAGAAATTGAGTCCAATCCTTCTGTATTGGTAACAGCATATCCAGTACGTGGTTTAGATATCAATTCTTCTTATACTATTTATGATTTGTTAAATGAGCAGAAGAAAAAAGGTGTTGCAGTGCTGTTTATTGGTGAGGACTTAGACGTTCTTTTACAGATTTCTGACAGAATTATGGTTATGTGTCATGGAGAAGCAATTGGCGTTGTAGATGCCAAGAGCACAACAAAAGAAGAACTGGGCCTTATGATGGCTGGTAAGAAGAAGGGGGATGCATAAAATGGAAAATATGAAGAAAAAAGAGCCTCTCATTCGTATTGAAAAAAGAAGCGAGAGAACTCACAATCAGATTATGCGCCTTCGTTTGCTTTCTGTATTATTAGCTATTGTAGCAGGCGGTTTGTTCATCCTTTTTATTGGATATAATCCGTTTTCCGTATACGGAACCATTGTTTCGGGAGCGTTCCGCAGTACCATGGCATTTCAGGCTACCATTAAGCTTATGGTACCGCTCTTAATTCCGGCATTGGGTATTACTTTGGCGTTTAAAATGCGTTTCTGGAATATCGGTGCAGAAGGACAGATTATTATGGGAGCAATTTTTGCTACCTATTTTGCTCTGTTTTGCTGGGATTTTCCACACTGGCTTTTGATGATTTGCATGTTCCTTGCAGGCATGCTGGGTGGTGCATTATGGGGACTTATCCCTGCATTTTTCAAAGCCAAATTTAATACAAATGAAACATTATTTACTCTGATGCTGAATTATATTGCATTGTATTTAATCTCCTTTTTGCGTGACGGCCCGTGGCAGGACCCGAATTCTTCAGGATTTCCGAAAATTGCGAAAATTCGGAGAAGCAGCGCAGCTTGATAAGATTTTCGGTGTTCATGCGGGCTGGCTGATTGGATTGATTTTAGTTGTAATTGTTTATATTTATCTGAAATATACAAAACAGGGATATGAAATCAGTGTAGTTGGAGAAAGTCGTGCAACTGCTAATTATGCGGGTATGAATTATAAGAAAATTGTACTTCGTACAATGGCATTTTCAGGAGGTATCTGTGGTATTGCCGGTATGGTACAGGCAAGTGGTTCTGATTTGACACTGACAACTTCCGTAGCAGGCGGTGTAGGCTTTACAGCTATTATTGTAGCGTGGCTGGCACAGTTAAATCCGGTGGGTATTTTAGTGGTATCCTTCTTATTTGCAGTGCTGGAAAAAGGAAGCACGGTTATGCAGTCTGCTCACGGGTTATCTGCATATTCAGCAGACGTTCTTCTAGGGAATTATACTTTTCTTTGTACTTGGATGTGAATTTTTTGTACGCTATAAATTTGTCACACGTAAGAAAGGAGGAAAAGCATAATGGATTTTTTGTAAACTTTTTGTGGCCGCGGTATTGGCAGGAACTCCTATTTTATTCGGTATTGTAGGTGAAATTATCAATGAAAAAGCAGGACACTTAAATCTGGGTGTAGAAGGAATGATGTCTATAGGAGCTGTAGCCGGATTTGTAGTAGGTTATTGGACAGACAACTTGTTTTTCGCTCTTGTGGCAGCTTTTGTAGCAGGAATGCTTTCTGCTCTGATTTATGCGGTTCTTACAGTAACTTTCATGGCAGATCAGAATGTTACAGGTCTTACCCTTACTGTTTTTGGAATTGGATTTAGTAATTTTGTAGGAGATTTTGTAAGAGAAGAAAGTGGAAGCACATCTTTAAAGCTTCCGGAAAACATTTTGGAAAGCCTTGGCAAAGTAGAAATTCCGGTACTTACAGATATTCCGGTTATTGGAAAAATGTTTTTTAACTATAATATTTTTGTTTATATTGGAATTGTGGTTGCTATTTTAGCTGCTATTTATCTCCATAAAACAAAAGCAGGTTTAAATATCCGTGCTATTGGAGAAAATCCGGCAGCAGCAGATGCAGCAGGAATTCCGGTAACAAAATTGAAATACATTAATCTGATGCTGGGCGGTGGTATCTGTGCCATAGGAGGTGCATACTGTTCCATGATTATCTGTAATGGTGTATGGGTAACAAGCTGTGTAAATGGTTTGGGATGGATTGCAGTTGCTCTTGTTATTTTGCTATGTGGGACCCAAATAAAGCAATTATTGCAGCAGTGGTATTCGGTGGATTTAGTGTGTTGAAATACTATGTGCCACAGGTTATCCCAAGCTCTGTTTTCGATATGATACCGTTTATCATGACAATTTTAGTGCTGATTATTACTTCTATGCGTTCTTCAAAGGAGAATTCTCAGCCAAAATCCTGTGGTGTAAATTATTTCCGTGAAGAAAGATAGGGAATGTGATGTCTACAAAATCAAGACTTCTGGAACTTTTAGAACAGAATAGAGGGAAATATCTGTCAGGAAATGAGCTGGCAAAGAGGTTGGATGTTTCCAGAACTGCTGTATGGAAAGGAATGAAAAGCCTGCAGCAGGAGGGATATTCTATTACAGCGGTAACCAACAAAGGATATCTGCTGGAAGAAGACAATAATATTTTGTCGGAAGAAGCGGTTCGGTTACAACTTAAAAATACAGAGGTGCTGGTAGAGGTATGGAAAGAAATTGCGTCTACAAATCAGCGAATGAAACAGTTGGCGGTGGAAAAAAAGCTTCCCCATGGCTCTGTGGTGATAGCTCAGCTACAAACAGAGGGAAAAGGAAGAAAGGGAAGAAAATTTTATTCGCCCAAAGATAGTGGGTTGTATTTGAGTGTTCTTCTATATTCCGAAAAAATCAGCTCAGAAAAGCTTGGAAATTACAGCAGCAGCGGCTGTAGCTGTCTGCAAGGCTGTAAAAAATTGTTGTGGTGTTTCTCTGGGAATTAAATGGGTAAACGATTTATATTTGGAAAATAAAAAAGTATGTGGAATTCTCACAGAAGCAGTGACAGATTTTGAAACAGGAGATATTGAATTTGTAGTTGTGGGAATAGGATTGAATTTATATGAGCCCACAGGAGGCTTTCCAAAAGAGTTGAAAGAAAAAGCAGGAGCAATTTTACCGGATGGACAGAAAGTTGATAAAAACAAACTGGTAGGTGAACTTGTGAATCAGTTGCTTTTGGAAACAGAAAAATCAGGAATTCCACAAGAATACATTAGCAGAAATATTGTTCCGGGGAAGAAAATCCAGATTATTTTTGGAGAAACCAAACGGGAAGTGATTGCCAAAGAAATACTTTCTGATGGAAAGCTGCTGGCAATTAATGAGAAAGATGAAGAAGAAATTTTTCCTTCGGGAGATGTTTCTGTAAGATGGTAAATGAATATGGCTGTTGTAGGGAATATATAAGTTGTATGTTTCTTACAACAGCTTTTTATGTAATAAAAAAATGTTCAAGATAATTGACAATGTATTTAATATGTAATAATATATTTAATATAAAGAAGGGAGTGCATTGATTATGAAAAATGTTACAACCAGCATCCGAATAGATAGTAATACAAAACAGGCAGCAACAGAGCTATTAAATGAGTTAGGACTTGACTTGAGCAGTGCAGTAAATATTTTTTTGAAACAGGTTGTCTTGCAAGGAGGATTACCATTTCAAGTAAAATATCCTCAATATAAACCAGAAGTGCTTGCAGCTATGGAAGAAGCAGAAGCTTTGAGCAAAAATCCAAATACAAAAAATATTCAAGTTTCTCTGAAGCATTAGAGGATATGGATATATGATATATGATGTATGATTTAATTTTAACGGGAAAGTTTAAAAAGAGTTTAAAGCTCGCCAAAAAAAGAGGACTAAATATTAGTTTATTAGAAGAAGTAGTAAATATACTTCAAAGTGGAGAAGAACTTGATAAAAAATATCGTGACCATGAGTTGAAAGGAAAATATAAAAATTTTCGTGAATGTCATATACAACCAGATTGGCTGCTTATTTATCTGATCGAGAATGATATTTTGACGCTTACATTAGTTGATACGGGAACACATGCGGATTTGTTTAATATGTAAGAAATATATTTTGAAAATAATGGAAAGGGACTGGCGCAATAATTTGCAAGAAGTCCCTTTTGCCTTTATTTGCGTTTTTTTGAACGTAAAAATCCACGACAGAAAATCTGTACTGCCAGAATGCCGATAAAAACTCCTGTGCTGTCAATCAGCACATCTTTTTTGGAAGGCCCTCGACCTGCTACAAAGGATTGATGAAATTCATCTGTGCAGGCAAATCCCACGCAAAACAGTCCCGCTAACAGGAATAGGAGAAAACCTCTCACACCATATACATAGAGAGGAAAAGAAACACAAAGAGCCAGAATACAGTATTCTGTCATGTGAGCAAGCTTTCTTACAGGGTGTTCAATTCGGTCTGTATAGATTTGCTTTTCATTTTCTGTCAGATTTTTATTTAAAATTTTGTCTGCAACCGATACAATTTGATAACTGATTTCATGGCTGAGACTTCCAGACTCTGTACCGGTTTGACCGGAAAAGCTGAAAATCATATACATAACAGTAAGTGCCGGTAAAAAAGACAAAGGTTTGAGACAATAGATGATAAATTTTTTCATGAAAAAACTCCTTTCATAAAGATTTTAAAAGAGTATCACTTTTTTTCGGATTTGTAAAGTGTGGAAGGATACGTTTTTGTGTTGGAAAACAGGACAAGATAGAGTATAATCAAAATATAAAATGCGAAAGAAAGGAAAATTTCATGAGTTTAGCAGATGATTTATTTATCCGGATGTGTCAGGATATTTTGGAAAATGGCACAGATACCCAAGGTGAAAAGGTAAGACCAAAATGGGAAGATACAGGGGAATATGCATATACAATTAAGAGATTTGGCGTGGTAAACCGCTACGACTTACGGAAAGAATTTCCGGCATTGACACTGAGAAAGACAGCTTTAAAAACCTGCATGGATGAAATTCTTTGGATTTACCAGAGAAAATCCAATAATATCCATGATTTAAACGGACATATATGGGATGCATGGGCAGATGAAGATGGTTCTATCGGTACTTGTTACGGAGACGTTGTAGGAAGAAAATTTCTTTATAAAGGTGAAGAAACAGACCAGATGGATTATGTTTTAAAACAGCTGAAGGAAAATCCATATAGCAGAAGAATTATGACAAATCTATATCAGTTTGAATATCTTCACAGTGGCGCTTTAGATCCTTGTTGTTATAGTATGACCTATAATGTAACCAAAGAAAAAGACAGTGAAAAATTAGTGCTGAACGGAGTGTTGAACCAGCGTTCACAGGATATTCTGGCAGCAAATAACTGGAACGTATGTCAGTATGCGATTTTGCTAATGATGGTAGCACAGGTAAATGATATGATACCGGGAGAATTGGTTCATGTGATTGCAGATGCTCATATTTATGACAGACATGTGCCGGTTATTCAAGAACTGATTAAGAGAGAGACATTTCCGGCGCCAAAAGTACGGTTAAATCCGGAAGTAAAAGATTTTTATCAGTTTACCACAGATGATTTAATTGTGGAAAATTATCAGGCAGGACCGCAGATTAAAGATATACCAATCGCAGTATAAGGAGGAATGGAAAATGAATTTAATTGTAGCAGTAGATAGAAATTGGGGAATAGGAAAGGACAATAAGCTTTTAGTAAGTATTCCTGCAGATATGAAGTTTTTCCGTACCACAACAACAGGAAAAGTGGTTATTTTAGGAAGAAAGACATTGGAAACATTTCCTAACGGACTTCCTTTGAAAAACAGAGTGAATATTGTACTTACACGAGATAAAAATTATAAAGTTAAAGATGCCATTGTTCTTCATAGTGTAGAAGAAGTTTTAGAAGAAATAAAAAAATATGATGCAGAAGACTTATATGTTATTGGCGGAGACAGTATTTATAAACAGTTTTTGCCATATTGTGATAAAGCTCATGTGACAAAAATTGATTTTGCTTATGAAGCAGATGCTTTTTTCCCTAATCTGGATGATATGCCGGAGTGGAAGGTGACAGAAAGAAGCGAAGAACAGACCTATTTTGATATTGAGTATGAATTTTTAACTTACGAGAAAAAATAGGAACTGTTGTATTAGGGAGTATTTAGGAATATCTATACATTTTTAGCGAATTTGTTGAGCACGCTTTGAGATTGCAAGCTCAAAGTGAGCGCAGACTGAGCGCAAAATGTATATATATTCCTTATATGTACTTAAAATGACAGCTTCTTATCAATACTGAATTTCCATCACTCGCAAAATCCCCGGAACTTCATACTCTCTTTTTCCTGCACCTACGCCGATTTTATTAATCTGAAAGATTTCCGGCAGAGTATAAGAAGTTGTAATTGCAGCAGCAATTGCAGCGCCGGTAGGTGTTACAAGCTCTCCCTGTACAGGCAGGATAGACAGAGGAAGCTTATGCGTACATACAATATTAGAAGTAGCTGGAACAGGAATAGGAAGAATTCCATGCTGACAGCGAATTGTGCCCTGTCCTTCTTTTAATACAGGCAGAAAAACTTCTTCATATCCCAGAAAATCCATACAGATTGCAAAGGCGGCAATATCGACAATAGAATCTACGGCACCGACTTCGTGAAAATGTACTTGTTCTTTTGGAACGCGGTGAGCAAGGGCTTCTCCTTCTGCGAGAATTTCAAAAATCTTAGAAGCCATGGCTTTTGCACCGGCTGTCATATTGCTGCTTTCTAAAATAGAAAGAATATCAGACAAGTTTCGATGCTCATGAGAATGATGCTCATGTTCGCAATGATGCCCTGCATGATTGTGTTCATGTTTTTCACCATGCAGATATTCCATATCATGATCGTGATTTTCGTGTTTTTTATCTAATAGAACATTGAAGTCACAGGCTGCAATTCCTGATTTCTCCACTTCTGAAATTTCAATACTATACCCGGAAAGGTTTAAACTGGCTAAAGTGTCTAAAAGCATATTTTTATCAGCACCTAAATCAAGCAGAGCAGCTACGGACATATCTCCGCTGATTCCTGATGCACAATCAAAATAAAGTGCTTTTTTCATAATAAAGTCCTCCTGATGTTATTTTCGATTTTTTGGTGCTTTGCCGCAAGTATCTCTTTTGGCTATGTAATAAGGCAGTACAGTTTTTAAAGGAATACGATGTCCGCCGGTAATACGGTCAATAAGAATTTTTGCTGTCATTCTCCCCATTTCTTCTAAAGGTATGTGGACAGTAGTAAGCATAGGGGAAAGATATTGTGCTGTCTCAATATCATCTACACCAATAACAGAAATATCTTCGGGAATGCGGTATCCCTGCTCTCGAAAAGCACGGATTGCACCGATGGCAGTATTATCGTTTGCACAAAAAACAGCAGTAATATCTGCTTTTGATTTAATTAAATGGAGTGCTCCCTGATAACCACCTTCGTGGGAAAGCTTTACATTGGCAGCATTTCGCTGTGAAAAGGGTAATCCAAGCGTTTCCAAAGCACCTTTAAATGCAGTATAGCGGATTTCGTTATTTTGTTCTCCAATGTAACCGATTTTTGTGTGTCCTAATTCGTGGAGATAAGAAACGGCGCTAAAGGTAAGTTCTTTTCCATCGCATACAACTTGATCGTATTTATCATCCATGGGATTTAATCCGGCATAGATAATATGCTTATAATTTTTGGTGAAAAGTTTTAAAATACGTTCATCATATCGTCCTAAAATAACAGCTCCATCTACAGGGGAGTTGGCAATTCTAAGAGTTACATCTGGATTTTCTAAATCCAATGCGGTGAAAGAGTGTTTGATGAAAAAGTTGCTTTTAAAAGCCTCTTGTTCAATGGCCTTTGCAATATGGGAAAAGAAAAGATCGGAAACTGCAGAATCTCCCCTTGCATAAATACAGGCAATTGTCCGTGCAGGCACTTCTATAGAGGGAGTTGTTGGCCCAAGTTTTAAAGCGCGTGCAGTAGAATTAGGCGTATATCCACTTTTTCTCACGATGTTCCAGATGCGTTCTTGTACTTCTGGACTGGCAGCTTTTGTGTTTTTTTGATTAATAACTCTGGAAACAGTAGAGATAGAAACATTAGCTTCTTTTGCGATTTCTTTTAGTGTCATATTAAAACCTCACAATACAATGGCAATATTATAGATACATTATAACTGAAATGACGAATAAAAACAATGGAATTTAGGATAACGTTTGCATAAATTGAGTAGAAAAAAACGCAATATTTAAGAAAGGTTTGTTGAAAATGGAAAATACTTATCGTATAATCTTAGATATGAAAGGATTGACAATGCAAAACAAGGGAGGATTGTTTGAAATGACGAAACATGAGTATTATACTTACACAAAGGAGGAGCTTTTAAACAAAGGAGCGAAACTGCCAGTGATCGTAATGGAAGATAATGCAGCGGTATTTCAATCTATGGCAGAGGAAATGACAGAGGAAATTAAGAAAAATAATGCAGAAGGAAAGAAAACTGTATTTATTTGTCCGGTAGGTCCGGTAGGACAGTATCCTTATTTTGTAGAAATGGTAAATAAGGAAAAAATCAGTCTGAAAAATGTATGGTTTATCAATATGGATGAGTATCTGGATGATGATAAGAAATGGGTTCCAGAAACACATCCTCTGAGTTTCCGTGGATTTATGAACAGAACCGTATATAGTCAGATTGATCCGGAATTGGTTATGCCGGAAGAACAGAGAGTATTTCCAGATCCTGAAAATGTAGAATATATTCCTAAGTTGATTGAAAAATTGGGCGGTGTTGATATTTGCTTTGGAGGCATCGGTATCAATGGACATGTTGCTTTTAATGAAGCAGATGCATCTTTAAGTAACGAAGAATTTCTGGCTCAGAAAACAAGAGTTTTGGACATTACAAAAGAAACAAGAACAGCAAATGCTATTGGAGATTTTAACGGTGCGTTAGAAGATATGCCGAAATATTGTGTGACTATCGGTATTTATGAAATTGCCCATGCCAGAAAAATTCGTCTGGGATGCTTTAGAAACTGGCACAGAGCTGTGGTAAGAAGAACTGCTTATGGAGATGCGACTTCCGACTTCCCAGTATCTTTACTGACAAATCACCCTGATATCAATCTGAAAATTACAGAGTTTGTAGCTGCATTGGAGGGATAAGCTATGAAAACCTGGATTACCAATGGTTATGTGTACCGATATGACAAACGCCGTATGGAAAGAAAAGATTTATGTATAGAAGATGGTAAAATCTGTGAAATCTGCAGTCCGGGACATGGTGAAAGAGAAGGGGATGTTTATGATGCTTCCGGTAAGTCTGTAATTCCGGGATTTATTGATGTACATACTCATGGAGGTTGTGGTGTAGATGTAAATGATGCCATGAAAGATGACTTTGAGAAAATCGGTCATTTCTTTGCACTTCAAGGAACAACTTCATGGCTTTGTTCTATTTTAACAGATACAAAAGAACAAACAACCAAATGTATTCACGAAGCATTAAAACATCAAAAAGATCACGCAAATTGTGCAAATCTTTTGGGGATTCATTTGGAAGGACCATTTCTTTCTGTGGAATTTAAAGGCGCTATGCCGGAAGAGCTTTTAAGAAAGGCAGATATGGAGCTTTTAAAAGAATATCAGGAAGAGGCAGAAGGAAATATTCGTTATATTACAGTTTCACCGGAAGTAGAAGGCATTCCGGAAGCAGTACCGGAAATGAAAAAGATGGGAATTACTGTTGCAATCGGACATTCCGGAGCAGATTATGAAACTGCTATGAAATGTATTGAAAACGGAGCGGCAGCCTGTACCCATACTTGCAATGCAATGAAGTTATTCCATCAGCATTTTCCGTCTATGATGGGAGCAGCTTTAGAATCAGATATTTATTGTGAAGCAATTTGTGATGGACGCCATCTGCATCCGGGCAGTGTAAGACTGTTTTTGAAAGCAAAAGGATATGATAAAGTAGTTGCAGTGACAGACTCTATTATGGCAGCAGGACTTCCGGATGGAGAGTATAAATTGGGAGTTAATGATGTTGTAGTCGAGGATGGAGATGCGAAATTAAAATCAAACGGTGTGCGTGCAGGAAGTACCCTGACAACAGGAACCGCGTTGAAACGATTGATTGACTTTACAGGGGCAGAAATGGAAGATGTGCTTCCTCTTTTAACCATGAACCCTGCCAAACTTTTAGGCGTAGATGATAAAATCGGAAGTCTGGAAGCGGGAAAAGATGCAGACATTCTGATTGTAGATGAATGTTATGATATTGTAGATACTTTTGTAAAAGGAAAGAAAATAGAAAGATAAAAGGAGATAGATTATGCCATTAATACCATTAAGACCATTATTGGAAACTGTTGACAAATACCATTTTGCACAAGGTGCATTTAATGTAAATGCAGTCGCTCAGGCAAAAGCTGCCATTGAAGTTCATGAAATGTTCCGCTCTGCAGCTATTTTGCAGGGAGCAGATCTGGCAAACGGATTTATGGGTGGAAGAACTGATTTCTTAAACGCAACTTTAGAAGATAAGAAAATCGGTGCAAAAAATATTGCAAATGCTGTGAAAAAATTTGCGGAAGATTCACCTATTCCTGTAGTGCTTCATTTAGACCATGGTAAAAACTTTGACTCTTGTAAAGCCGCTATTGAAGGTGGATATACATCCGTTATGATTGATGGTTCTTCTCTTCCTTTTGAGGAAAATGTTGAACTTACAAGAGAAGTTGTAAAATATGCCCATGCAAGGGGTGTATCTGTAGAAGGTGAGTTAGGTGTACTTGCAGGGGTAGAGGATCATGTATTTTCTTCTACATCTACTTACACAAATCCATTAAAAGCAGTTGAATTTTTCAAAAAAACAGGATGTGATGCGCTGGCAATTTCCTATGGAACTATGCACGGAGCATCTAAGGGAAAAGATGTAAAATTAAGAAAAGAAATTGCCATTGCTATTAAAGAGTGTATGATGCATGAAAATCTTTTTGGTGTGCTGGTATCTCATGGTTCTTCCACAGTGCCAAAATACATTGTAGATGAAATCAATGCTTTAGGTGGAAATATTCAGAATGCTTACGGTATTTCTATTAATGAATTAAAAGCTGCAATTCCATGTGGTATTGGAAAAATTAATGTAGATACAGATATTCGTCTGGCTGTTACAAGAAATATGAAGGAATTCTTTAAAAACAATCCTTCCAAACGTGACAGCGCTTCCATTGGCGGTGTATATCAGTTGTTAGAGGAGAAGAAAGATCAGTTTGATCCAAGAGCTTTTCTTCCACCGATTATGGATACTGTTATGTATGGTACAATTCAGGATGATGATACAGCGGCTTTAGTAGAAGTAATTGAAAAAGGTGTAAAAGAAGCAATCGGAACTTTGATTGTAGAATTTGGTTCTTTTGGAAAAGCACCTCTTGTAGAGCAGGTATCTTTAGAAGAAATGATTGAACGTTATAAAAAAATGTAAACATATTTCCTTTAAAACAGGGTGGATTGGGTAAAATGATGAATACCCAAACACCCTGTTTTTGTATTTATGCAAAAAATATATAATTTAAACGCAAATGCTCGTTAAAAAATATACAAATAGCTCAAACGTTTGCGTAGAATGGGGTTGATTTTTAACCCAATATAGGGGATAATAACCATACAATAACGAAAAAGAAATGAGTTTTAGTACGAAATGCTGAAACAAAAAGGAACAGGAGGATTAAAATGGGGAAAAAAAGTAAAGGTGGAGCCGACATCATAGGCAAAATACCAAAAGGGATATGGCTGCTGATTTCATTTATAGTAGCAATTCTGGTGTGGACAATCTTATCAATTACTCCACAGACTGCCAGATGTTTTCCAAATGCGATTAAAGTATTACAATCCATTGGACTTATGGTAGAGAGAGGAATTTTGTTACAGGATATTGCAAGTAGTTTGATTTCCGTTCTTTGGGGATTTTTACTTGGCTTTGTAATTTCTGTTCCAGTGGCAATTTTTTGATGGCATGGTATCGTCCGGTGAGATTTATTTTGGAGCCATGGATTCAGTTTATCAGAAATATTCCACCACTGGCTTATGTACCACTTGTAGTTATCGGTGTAGGTGTAGGTCGTGCACCACAGATTATTGTCATCTGTCTTGCAACATTCTTAATTATGACAGTTACAATTTTCCAGGGTGTTATCAACGTAGATGAAACTCTGATTAAGGCAGCAAGAGTGTTAGGTGCAAACGATGTGAACCTGTTCGTAAAGGTCATTTTCCCGGCAACAACACCATTTATCATTACAGCGGTAAGACTTGGTATCTCAACAGCGCTTACAACATTGATTGCAGCAGAATCTACAGGAGCTATTGCAGGTCTTGGTATGAGAATTAAATCTTTGGCAAACTCCTATGAAACAACACCAATGCTTCTCTATATCATTATTATCGGTGTTATCGGTATGCTGGCTGAGAAAGTTCTTAAATACTTTGAAAGGAAGTTAACATCATGGCAGGAAAAGAGGGAAATATAAAAGTAAGTATTCAGGGCGTTGAAAAGAAATACAACACACGAAAAGGTGAAGTTGTTGCTTTAAACGGTGTGGATTTTGATATTAAAGAAAATGAATTTATCTGTGTGATCGGGCCATCTGGATGTGGTAAATCTACATTATTAAATATTATTGCGGGACTTTTAGAGCCTACCAGCGGACAGATTTTAGTAGACGGAAAACCAATCAACGGAACAGGAACAGACAGAGGTGTTGTTTTCCAGCAGTACGCATTGTTCCCATGGCTGACAGTAAAGAAAAATGTTGAATTCGGTTTAAAATTAAAAGGACTTTCTAAAGAAGAATGTGATGCCATTGCAATGAAATATTTGAAAATGGTTGAATTGGAAAAATTCGCTGACTCTTATCCAAAGGAATTGTCCGGTGGTATGAAACAGCGTGTTGCGATTGCAAGAGCTTATGCAATGAATCCAGAAGTACTTCTTATGGATGAACCTTTCGGAGCTTTGGATGCACAGACAAGAACACAGCTTCAGTCAGAACTTTTAAAAGCATGGCAGGAAGAAAATAAAACATGTTTCTTTGTTACACATGATATTGAAGAAGCTATTGTTCTTGCAACAAGAGTTGTAATTATGAGCGCTCGTCCGGGACGTATTAAAGAAGTTGTGGATATTGATATTCCATATCCAAGAGATCAGGAAACAAAGATGAGCGACCGCTTTATTGAACTGAAAAATCATATTTGGGGACAGGTATATCAGGAATATTTGGAAGTGAGAAAATAATTTAGAACTTACAATGGGGCAAGAAAGAGCCCGGTGAGAATAAAAACTATATTTTTAGGAGGAACTTAAAATGAAGAAGAAATTATTATCCATGCTTTTAGTAGGAGTAACAGCAATGTCTCTGTTAGCAGGCTGTGGAGGAAGCTCTGAAGAACCCAAAAAAAGAAGAATCAAAAAACAGAAGCTACAAACGGAAAAGAAGAGAAAAAAGAGCTTGATGTAGTAAACGTAGCTTATATGCCAAACTACGCTTCCTTATGGGTAGTAACAACTGCAAAAGAAAAAGGATACTTTGAAGAACAGGGTATCGAAGTAAAAATGACAAAATTTGATGATGGCCCAACAGAAATCGCTGCTATGGAATCAGGTTCTATGGATGTAGCTTATATCGGACCTGGTGCTCATTCTCTTGCAATTCAGGGAAATGTTGATGTATTCTGCTTCCAGCAGTTAGGTGATGCGGACTGTGTAATGGGATTAAAATCTCATGGTGTAAACTCTCTGGAAGATTTAAAAGGCAAAAAAGTAGCTTATGCTTCCGGTACATCATCTGAAACAATTTTAGTACGTGCATTAAATTCAGTTGGTCTTACACTGGACGATATCGAAGCATATAATATGGAAGTTACAAATATGCCAAGTGCTATGATTTCCGGTTCTATTGATGCTTGTGCTCCATGGTCACCAAATACAAAAGTTATCACAGATGAATTAGGTGATGATGCACAGGTATTCGTAAGTAATGCAGACTTTTCCGATATCGCAGCAGACCCTGCAAGCTGGGTATGTATGCCTGAATATGCTGAAAAGAACAAAGATTTATTAGTAAGATTTACAAAAGCACTTTACAAAGCAATGGATTTTGGTGCAAAAGAAGAAAACTTTGAAGAAGTTGCAGGATATGTAGCAAATGAAACAAAGACAGATGTAGAAACAGCAATGGGACAGACAACAGATGGTGCTTGGATTACTTCTGAAGAACTGTTAAAAGGTGTTGAAGATGGAAGTATCAAAGGATACTATGAAATTCAGCAGAAAAACTTCTTAGAAAGTGGAAAAGTTACAGAAGAAGCTCCAGTTGATGATTATGTATTGTTTGACATTATGACAGAAGCAGGAAAATAATTGACACAGTAAAAAAAGAAAAAATTGCCAGACATGACTGTAAAATATTGAGCTGTTGAAATTTAAGATACCTTGCAGCATGTATTGCTGCAAGGTATTTTCTATTTTGGTCTTGGCAAATTTGGAGGAAAAAGATATGGCAGAAAACTTATTGATTGTACATGGAGGCGGTCCTACCGCAGTAATGAATGGTTCCTTGTATGGTGCAATAAAAGAAGCAAAAAAATCAGATAAATTGGACATATTTATGGCGCAAACAACGGATACAGGCGGATTCTTAAAAAAAGACTTTCTGGAATTGGAAAATATACCGGAAGAAAAATTAAAACTTTTATTACAGACTCCGGGTACTGCAATTGGAACATCCAGAGATCCTATTGAACAGGAACATTATGAAAAAATGGCAGATATTCTGGAAGAAGAAAACATTAAATATGTATTGTTTAATGGTGGAAACGGAACAATGGACACTTGTGGAAAGTTGCATAAAACATGTCAGAAACGTAATCTTGACGTAAAAGTTATGGGGATTCCAAAAACAACAGACAATGATATTGCAGTGACAGACCACAGTCCGGGATTCGGAAGTGCGGCAAAGTATATGGCTGCCTGTACACAAGAATTAGCAGCGGATGTACGTTCTTTACCAATTCATGTAGTGGTTATGGAAGCGTCAGGCAGAAATGCAGGATGGATTACAGCGGCCAGTGCATTGGCGGGAGAAAAAGGATACGCGCCGGATTTGATTTATCTTCCTGAAAGAGCATTTGATGAAGATAAATTTATTGAAGATATTAAAAAGCTTTTAGAAAAAAAATCTGGAATTTTGGTAGTTGCCAGCGAAGGTTTGACAGATAAAGAAGGAAAACCTATTGTAAAACCTGTATTTAAAACAGAACGTGCCACTTATTTCGGCGATGTAAGCTCCCATCTGGCAAATTTAGTTATTCAGAAACTGGGTTATAAGGCAAGAGGCGAAAAACCAGGACTTTTAGGCAGAGCATCCATTTTCATGCAGAGTCAGGTTGATATTGAAGAAGCACAGTTGGCAGGAGAAATGGCTTGTAGAGCTGCTTTAAATGGAGAGTCTGGAAAAATGGTGGCATTTTCCAGAGTTTCTGAAAATCCGTATGAAATGAAGCCGTTTTTAGTAGATATTGATGAAGTCATGATGTATGAAAGAAAAATGCCAGATGAGTTTATTAATGAAGAAGGAAATGGTGTTACGCAGGCATTTTTAGACTGGTGCCGACCTTTAATTGGGGAAGAGCTTCCTGATATGATTTCTTTTAATACACAGTCAGGAAAATAATAAAATAGAGGAGAGCAACATGAAACATATTTATTTAAATTTAAAAAGATTTGATGTACCGGCAGAATTGGGTGGTGTCAATAGAATTGCAGACATGAAAGAGTGGGGTAAGTATATTGTAGAAAATACACAGGAAGAATTAAAAAAAATATTCTCCTGAAGAAGTTGAATTTGCAATGTTCTTTCCGGAAATTCATCTGTTTTCTGCTTGTCAGGCAAAGACAGAGAATAGTCCTGTTCAGATTGGCTGCCAAGGCGTTTTCAGAGATGATGTAGCTCCGGGAAAAAAATTTTGGAGCGTTTACTACAGGACGTCCTGCAGCAGCAATGAAGGCAGCTGGTTGTGAAACTGTTATTATTGGACATTGCGAAGAAAGAAATAATCTTGCGGGAAATTTTGGCGGAAGCAGGTGTAGTAAATACAAAAGCAGTAAATACCATTTTAAATAAAGAAATAAAATCTGCGGTAGACAGAGGCATGAAAGTGTTATACTGTATTGGTGAGAAAAGCGAAGAATTAGAGCAGTGGCAGGAAGTTCTGGGAGAGCAGTTGGAACTGGGGTTAAAAGATGTGGATAAATCTATGGTAACCATTGCTTATGAACCAGTTTGGTCTATCGGACCTGGCAAAACACCGGCAGGAAAAGAATATATTACAAAGATTGCCAGATTTGTAAAAGAGAAAACAGATGGTATGGACATTGTTTATGGTGGGGGTTTGAAACAAGATAATGCGGCAATGTTGGCATCTATTCCTGAAATTGACGGCGGTTTAATTGCTCTCACAAGATTTCAGGGAGAAATCGGTTATTATCCAGAAGAATATTTAGAAATTATTTCACTTTACATGAATGCATAACAAGGAGGAAAAAAGAATGAAGTTAGAATTTGAATATGGACATGGTACTATGGCGGCCGAATTGCCTGACAGCACAGACATTTTTATTCCGGGGGAAACAGTAAAAGGATCCTGATTGCATTCCGGAAGATAAACTGGAAGCAGCTTATCTGGAAAGCCTTGCACATCCAATCGGAATGCCAACTTTGTCTGAACTGGCACATAAGGGAAGCACCGTTACTTTTATTGTACCTGATAGAGTAAAAGGTGGAGAGCAGCCAACAAGCCACAGAAAAATGAGCATTAAATATATGCTGAAAGAATTATACGCAGCAGGTGTTGAGAAAAAAATGATATTTTATTCATTATTTCCAATGGTTTACATCCAAGAAGTAAAGAGTCTGACGCAAGAGCAATTTTTGGAGAGGAATTATTTAATGAATTCTGGCATACAGGACAGATTATCAGCCACGACAGTGAAGATAAAGAACACATGGTAGATCTGGGAACAACAAGACGCGGTGATCCGGTTTATATGAATAAATATGTGTTTGAATGTGATATTCCAATTCTGGTAGGTCATGTACAGGGAAATCCTTATGGTGGATATTCAGGCGGATATAAACACAGTGCAACTGGTATCACAAACTGGAAGAGTATTTCAAGCCATCATGTTCCATCTGTTATGCACAGAAAAGATTTTACACCGGTAAATGGCGGAAGCTTAATGAGAACAAAATTTGATGAAATTTCTATGCACATGGAAGAAAAAATGGGACATCCATTCTTCTGTTGTGACGCTGTTCTGGATACAAATTCCAGACAGATTGCAATCTATTCCGGATATGCAAAAGAAATGATGCCAATTAGCTGGAAACTGGCAGATAAGAGAACTTATGTACACTGGGCTGAAAAGAAATATGATGTTTTAGTATTTGGTATGCCTCAGAAATTCCATTATGGTGATGGAATGGGAACAAACCCGATTATGATGATGCAGGCATTAAGTGCACAGGTATTGAGATATAAACGAATTATGAGTGACAATTGCGTAATTATCTGCTCTTCTCTTTGCAATGGTTTCTTCCATGATGAATTATGGCCATATTTAAGAGAAATGTATGATATGTTCCAGCATGATTATATGAATACATTGCCGGATATGAATCGTTATGGTGAATATTTTGCAACAAACGAAGAATATATCAGAAAATATCGTTTTACAAATGCATTCCATCCATTCCACGGCTTTAGTATGATTTCCTGCGGACATATTGCAGAAATGAATACAAGCGCAATTTATATTGTTGGTGCACAGGAACCGGGATATGCAAGAGGAATGGGATTAAAGACAAGAGCTACATTTGAAGAAGCGTTGGAGGATGCAAAGAAAAAATTTGTTGGAGAAAATCCAAATATTCTTGCTCTGCCAATGACATTCAAAAAGGCAGCGGTTCATCTTTGTATGAAAAATCCGGAAGACGACTGTATGGATGCTTACGGACACTGCCATCCATGTATGGGAATAAAAAATCGGGGGTTGCTGCCATTAGACAGCAGCCCTTATTTTGATAAATATAGTATGAAAGGGAGTGTAGCTATGCTGACTTTAAGAATAGAAGATAAAAATCCTCATTTAAAGGATGAATTGCATGCAATTATGGAGGAAAATAAAGATGTTTTTCAATCTGTGTTAGCGGGAGAAGATAAATATGTGGATTCTTTAGGATGGTTTTCTGTGGAAAAGTGGGCAAACCGTGAAGAAGTACAGAAGTTACAGAAACTGGCGGAACATATTCGAGAGAATGCAGATGTTTTTGTAATTATTGGAGTAGGTGGTTCTAATAATGCTGCCAGAGCAGTCATTGAGGCTTTACAGACAGATGATAAAGTGAAGATTGTTTATATGGGAAATACACTTTCTCCTTATGAATTGCAAAAAGCCTTGAAAGAGTTAGAAGGGAAATCCGTGTATATTGATTGTATAGCGAAAAATTTTGAAACCTTAGAACCAGGAGCTTCTTTTCGTGTTTTAAGGAATTTTCTTACTGCTCAGTATCAAGAAGAAGCAAAAGAGAGAATTATTGCTACAGGTACAAAAGGAAGTTCATTGGAAAAGTTATGTGAAGAACAGGGGTATACTTTCTTGGAATTTCCGGAAGACATAGGCGGACGATTTTCTGCAATGAGTGCAGTTGGGCTTCTTCCTATGGCAGTGGCAGGGATAGATATCGAAAAGCTGGTTTTAGGAGCTGCGGATATGCAAAAACATCTTACGAATGGGGAAATGATGGGAAATTTAGCGTATCAATATGCTTGCCTTAGAAATCTGTATTATCAAAAGGGTTATAAAATAGAAATGCTCGTTAGTTTTGAACCTCAATTTCGTTGGCTTTATAAATGGTGGATACAGCTTTTTGGAGAAAGTGAAGGAAAGGATAATAAAGGACTTTTTCCGTCATCAGGAGACTTTTGTGAAGAATTACATGCTATGGGACAGTATATTCAGGATGGAACACCACTTCTTTTTGAAACCTTTTTGGATGTGCAGGAAAAAAATGCTTCTTT
>ENA-OQCW01000307-OQCW01000307.1-human-gut-metagenome-genome-assembly--contig:-NODE-307-length-33276-cov-3.545838_pt1 | contig 33276 bp, 37 predicted proteins | sample MGYA00242767_ERZ504593 | MGnify/ENA primary metagenome ERZ504593 (study PRJEB26092, sample SAMD00036307) | human gut metagenome | host: Homo sapiens | study: EMG produced TPA metagenomics assembly of... | reverse complement strand
TGTAACGAATTCTTTTCCCCGCGTAAACCCCTTTTCACACAAGTTCGTCAAACAATAAACTTTTATTGCCGTCCGCTCTTCCACATGTTATACTGAAAAAAACGTACTGATCATAAAGGAATTCCTGAGTGAAAAGGCGAAGAGGACAACAAAATGACTGACCGTATACGGTATCCTTCCTGAAACTGTGCATGATACCATATGGAAAACACTCATCAGACTTTGCCTTCTCGCAGAGTCTTTTTTTCTAAAAAGATCACATCACTCTTCCTCAGCTATCCCGATATGATACGATTACCACATAAGAATTACAGGAGGTCTTTATGGAACAAACACCTACCAGAATCGCTCTGATCGGTATTGTCGTGGAAAACAGCGATTCTGTCGAACAGCTCAACAGCCTGCTCAGCCAGTATGGCAACTATATCATCGGAAGAATGGGAATCCCTTACCGTGAGAAAAGCCTCTCCATCATCAGCATTGCTATGGATGCACCCAACAACGTGATCAGCGCCTTATCTGGGAAAATCGGAATGCTTCCCGGTATTTCCAGCAAGACAATTTATGCAAAGACAACTTCCGCGGAACTTTAAGAAAGGCAGTATTTTCTATGAATAAAATAGCAGAACAAACTTTGATCACCTTGATCGATCAACTGCGTGACACCCATCTCCTCTCGAAAGAAGAGTGGATGTTTCTGATTGAAAACCGCACCCGCGATGTGAGCGAATATCTATTTTCACAGGCACGCGAAGTCAGGCACCAACATTATGGACATGATGTGTATATCCGCGGTCTGATCGAATTTACAAACTATTGCAAAAATGACTGCATCTACTGCGGCATCCGGAAAAGCAACCTAAATGCGTGTCGCTACCGACTGAGTGAAACAGATATCCAAAACTGCTGCCGTACCGGATATGAACTGGGCTTTCGCACCTTTGTCCTTCAAGGCGGAGAAGATGGCTGGTTTACAGATCAAAAAATCATCTCTCTGATCGAGAAGATTAAAACAGACTTTCCGGACTGTGCTATCACACTCTCCATCGGCGAAAAAGAACGAGAAAGTTATCAGGCATTTTTTGATGCTGGGGCGGATCGTTATCTTCTGCGGCACGAAACATATAATTCCACCCACTATGGCAAACTGCATCCACCGGCACTGACCGCCGCCCACCGGCAACGCTGTCTGTATGATCTGAAGGAAATCGGCTATCAGACCGGAACCGGATTTATGATCGGCTCTCCTTACCAGACTGCCGAGCATCTCGCAGAAGATATGTTATTTATCCAACAACTGAATCCACATATGGTCGGAATCGGACCTTTTATTCCGCACCATGATACCCCATTTGCCGCACAGCCGGCCGGCACGCTGGAACTGACCTTATTTATGCTCGGACTTCTGCGACTGATGATTCCAAAGCTTCTGCTACCTTCGACAACTGCGCTTGGAACGATCGATCCAAACGGAAGAGAGCTTGGTATTCTTGCCGGAGCAAATGTCGTTATGCCAAACCTTTCTCCAACCGATGTGCGAAAAGATTATGCGCTCTACGACAACAAAATCTGTACAGGAGATGAAGCTGCTGAATGCCGGCACTGTATGGAAAGCGGATGGAGAAAATCGGCTACCATGTTGTCGTAGCCCGCGGAGATTCTTTGAATACCGAAACAATCCCACCAGTAAACTAATTGCATGAACTCATGCCAAAACTATCATATTCAAGAGGAGGAACATCACCATGTACGATGTCAGATCAAAAAATCCAGAGGAATTTATCAACCACGAGGAAATTCTGGAAACCCTCTCCTATGCAGAGGCAAACAAACATAACGTGGAACTGATCGACCAGATCATTGCAAAAGCCAAAGAACGAAAAGGGCTCTCCCACCGGGAAGCTGCCGTTCTTCTTGACTGTGATATCGAAGAGAAAAATGAAGAAATTTATGCACTTGCAGAACAGATCAAAAAAGATTTCTACGGAAACCGTATCGTCATGTTTGCGCCGCTCTATCTGTCCAACTACTGTGTCAACGGATGTACTTACTGTCCGTACCATTTAAAGAACAAGCATATCGCAAGAAAGAAACTGACGCAGGAAGAAGTCCGTCAGGAAGTGATCGCGCTCCAGGATCTCGGTCACAAACGTCTGGCGCTGGAGGCCGGGGAAGATCCTGTGAACAATCCGATCGAATATATCCTCGAATGTATTGACACCATCTACAGCATCAAACATAAAAACGGAGAAATCCGCCGTGTCAATGTCAATATTGCGGCAACAACGGTAGAAAATTATCGGAAACTGAAGGCAGCAGGAATTGGAACTTACATTTTATTCCAGGAAACCTATCATAAAAAAAGCTATCTGGAGCTGCATCCGACCGGACCAAAACACGACTATGACTACCATACTACCGCGATGGACCGTGCAATGGAAGCAGGTATTGATGATGTCGGAATCGGTGTGCTGTTCGGTCTTGACAAATACCGCTATGAATTTGCAGGACTTCTGATGCATGCAGAACATCTGGAAGCTGCATACGGTGTGGGTCCTCATACGATCAGTGTGCCGCGCTTATGTCCAGCCGACGATATTGACACAAATGATTTTGACAACGGGATCAACGATGATATTTTTGCAAAACTTGTGGCATGCATCCGCATTGCAGTGCCTTATACCGGCATGATCGTATCTACCCGCGAGAGTCAGAAATCCCGCGAGCGTGTTCTGCACCTTGGAATCTCCCAGATCAGTGGCGGCTCCAAGACAAGTGTAGGCGGATATGCAGAGCCGGAACCTGAAGAAGAAAACTCTGCACAGTTTGACCTCAGTGATACAAGATCACTCGATGATATTGTCAAGTGGCTGATGGAAATGGGATACATCCCAAGCTTCTGTACCGCCTGCTACCGGGAAGGCCGCACCGGAGACCGCTTCATGTCTCTTTGCAAGAGCGGTCAGATCCAGAACTGCTGCCATCCAAATGCACTGATGACACTGAAAGAATATCTGACAGACTATGCTTCTCCTGCGACAAAAGAAGTCGGAGAAAAACTGATTTTAAAAGAACTGGAGCAGATTCCAAATGAGAACGTACGCGCAATCGTTATTGACCATCTACGCGCGATTGAAGAAGAAAATCGGAGAGATTTCCGTTTCTAGCATCTCTCAAACGTACCGCTTTGGTCCTTGATACTTTTTCTTTGTAACACGATACTCTACTTATCATGGAAAGGACTATAACTGACATGAGTTTAAATGCAACCCCTTCCTCTGAACGCCTACATATCGGAATCTTCGGGAAACGAAATGCCGGAAAATCCAGCCTGATCAACGCACTGACCGGTCAGAATCTCGCAATCGTCTCCGACATCAAAGGGACAACAACGGATCCGGTATTAAAATCCATGGAGCTTCTCCCGCTTGGTCCTGTCGTACTCATCGACACTCCGGGACTTGATGACCACGGACCACTCGGAGAGCTGCGCGTTCAGAAGACCTACCAAATGTTAAATAAGACCGATATTGCCATCCTTGTTGTGGATGGCACCATCGGGATGACGGAGGAAGATCTCGCTCTTCTGGAACAGATCCAGAAAAAACAGATTCCCTATGTCATCGCATTCAATAAATGTGATCTTTGCCCGGCTAGCGAATCCCAGATGCCAGATACGACTACAGACACCTCGAAAAACGGATCAGCTATTTCTATCAGTGCTGCCTCCGGATTTCAGATTTCTGCACTCAAAGACCTGCTCGGCGCAATCCAGCCAAGCGAAGAAACAAAACTTCCGATCGTCAGCGATCTGCTCTCCCCCATGGATCTTGTGATTCTCGTGATTCCGATCGATGCCTCTGCACCAAAGGGACGTCTGATCCTTCCACAGCAGCAGACCATCCGGGATATTTTGGATCATCATGGGCGTGTGCTCTGCGTACAGGATACGGAGCTTCGCCAGACATTAGACGAACTGTCTGTCAAACCACGAATGGTCATCACCGACAGTCAGGCTTTTGCTCAGGTAGACCGACAGACGCCAAAAGATATCCCTCTTACTTCCTTTTCAATCCTGTTTGCAAGGCATAAAGGGAATCTTTCCACTGTCGTAAACGGCGCCCACACTTTGGATTCTATTTCTGACGGAGACAAAATACTGATTTCCGAGGGATGCACGCACCATCGGGCAATGCGAAGATATCGGCACTGTGAAACTTCCACGCCTGATTCGCAGCTATACAAACTGTGAACCGGAATTTCACTTTACAAGCGGCACAGAATTTCCAGCTGATCTATCCCCATATAAGCTGATCATCCACTGTGGTGGCTGTATGCTCAATGACCGCGAGATGAAATACCGGATTGCCTGTGCCGAAGATCAGAATGTCCCAATCACAAATTACGGGATTGCGATCGCACAGATGAAATGGGATCCTTTTCCGCAGCATTGAATTATTTGATCTCTCTTAGTATTTTATAGTACAACAAACATCATTTTTCATATTTGTGCAATACAAAAAGAGAAACATCGTCGCCTCTCCCCAGAGGTTTCGCGGTTTCTTCTTTTTACATATTTGCCTCTTTTTACTTTATGCCACTTTTCTCCCTATGTTTACGGATTGCAAAAAATAGGCCTGCTCGTTCTGTACGGATTACTTCTCTTCGGTATCTCTCCGATTCCCTATCCTTCCATGTGTGCGTCAGATTCTGCGTAATGCTTTTTGAAAATATGTCCTCCCACATATCCTGCCAAGGTCCCGCCTGCTACACCGATGGCTAATGCAAGGATTACTTTTACCGGTGAATTGAACGCAAATGGTGCGATCAATCCCGGAATCGGTGATGCTGTTCCCGGCGCATTACATACAATTCCAAGTAGGGACGCTCCAATACCTGCAATTCCTCCACCAAAGAAATTAGATCCATAAATTGGGATCGGGTGTTTCGTCACAATGTGAGCCTGTGTCAATGGCTCTACCATAACTGCGATCGTACTGCTCTTATCCCCTAATTTGAGCATTTTGAAAATCATTCCGTTTGTAAATGCCCCACCGACACATGCGATACATGCAATTCCCATCGGAAGTCCGGTCAGTCCAAGCATCGCCGTCAACGCCATAGAACTAAGCGGTGAGGTACAGATCATTTTCATCAAGCCTCCGAGCATAAATCCCATCAATACCGGTGACTGATCTGTCGCTGCTGTGATCATAGATCCTATGTGTTCCATCGCTGCATTTACAACTGGATCGGAAATATATGCAATTCCTCTTGCCAGCGGTGCCACACAGAGCGCTCCGACAATCACATCCAGCCCTGTCGGTAAATATTTCTCAAGAAGCGGTGCAACAAATCCAACTACATATCCTGCAATAAATCCCGGTAAAATTCCATATCCTCCCAGCGCTGCCCCCGCAACAACTGCGTATACCGGATTTACTCCCATCATGATCGGCACCATGATCGCTGCTGCAACTCCACCTAAGCTTCCGGCTGTACTTCCTACTTCACCTAGAAAGCTGACTCCCAGTAAGTCACCCGAAATATATCTGTGTACTGCCTCCACAAGAAATGTAGCCACCGCTGCACTTGCCATTCCGGACATCGCCTCTGATCCTTTCGGTGCCTTCATACTAAACAGCGAAAATGCCGCCAGTGTGACTAACAACAACCCTAACCCTGATATTACTGCCATTCTTTTGCCTCCTCTTTCTTTTGCAGTTCCTGTTCCCGGAAAATGCGAACAAAAAAAGACACAGACAAACAAAGCACGCCTATACTTTTGTTCATCTCTGTCCTCGAACCTGAAAGTTTCCTTATGTTTTACTTCAATTATCATTCTTAACTTCCGTATTTGATAAGTTTCTTCTTCGGTACGCATACTCGCGTTCTCCAGAGAGCTCGTCCAAATTCAATCCTTTTGCCTGAGAGCTTTGGTACTCCTTTCCCCTTCGGCGCCACATCGGTTTCCCGTGTAGTCTCTCTCGAATTTATCATCCGACTCTATAAACATATTTACATTCTATATACATGTGATGATACTGTCAATCAATTTCCTCTTCCGCTTCGTCTTTTTGTATATTCTACATAGTTTTAGCTATCCTATTTTGGTTATTTTGCCATATCCTTTTTGTGCTATCCGACGATTTTTTCACTCTCTTTTTACACTTTTGGAATCTGATCCTCTTTTCTATCCTTGGAACGGTTCCTCGTAATCTCTCAACAAATTCTGCTCCCGGTTCTTTATTTTCCTGCTCCTTTTATGCTATACTATAAGTAGTTATGCAAAAAATCTCTCAGGAGGATAGTTTATGAACTTTTTAAGTATATTTGATGTGATCGGCCCTAACATGATCGGTCCTTCCAGTTCACACACGGCCGGCGCCGTATCGATTGCACTTCTCGCAAGAAAAATGTTTCCGGAAGAAGTGAAAAAAGTAACGTTCACCCTTTATGGCTCTTTCGCCAAAACTTACCACGGACATGGAACCGACCGTGCGCTGCTGGGGGGAATTCTCGGTTTTTCTACCGATGATGAACGGATCCGTGATGCGTTTTCCATTGCAACCGAGCGAGGTGTGGAATACGAATATATCATTGATGAGAAAACGATGACGAATCACCCAAACACTGCCGACATTGATCTTATAGGCGTGACCGGGCATACCTTATCGATCCGCGGCGAATCGATCGGAGGGGGCAAGATGAAAATTGTCCGGATCAACCAGATCGATGTAGAGTTCACGGGAGAATACAGCACCCTCATCGTCAGTCAGACAGACAAACCTGGCGTAGTAGCCCACATTACCCAGTGTCTGAGCGAAGAAAATGTAAATATCGCATTTATGCGTCTCTTCCGCGAGGATAAAGGCGCCAATGCATTTACCGTTGTAGAATCCGATGAGACGATTCCATCGTCTGTATTAGAGAAAAATCAAAACACATGAGCATGTATCTGATCTGATGCTCATTCAGATGTAGGAGGAGACATTATGGATTTTTATTCAGGACAAGATTTATTAGATTTATGTCAAAAAGAAAAGATATCAATCTCTTCTGCCATGAAGCAGCGCGAGATTACTATGGGCAGTCTCTCTGCCGAAGAAATTCAGGCAAAACTGGAGACGGTGCTTGCCATCATGAAAGATTCCGTTCATAAGCCTTTAAAAGAACCAGTCCGCTCCATCGGCGGTCTCCTCGGCGGAGAAGCGAAGAAAGTAGCAGATCATTCCTCCTCCCCAAACAGTGTATGTGGTTCTATGCTATCAAAAGCAATTGCTTACAGTATGGCTGTTCTTGAAGTCAATGCTTCCATGGGACTGATCGTTGCAGCACCAACTGCCGGTTCTTCAGGCGTGTTGCCAGGTGTCCTGCTCGCTCTGGAGGAAGTACATGCCCTTCCGGATAACAGCATTTACGACGGTCTTCTAAATGCAAGCGCGATTGGTTATATCTTAATGCGAAATGCCTCTGTCTCCGGTGCGGAAGCCGGATGTCAGGCAGAAGTAGGCGCGGCCTCTGCAATGGCTGCCAGCGCTGTCGTTGAAATCATGGGGGGAACTCCTGAGATGTGTCTTCACGCTGCAAGCTTTGCACTTTCCAATCTACTCGGACTCGTCTGCGACCCAATTGCAGGTCTTGTAGAATCCCCATGCCAAAGCCGGAATGCGATCGGTGTCGCAAATGCAATCACCTGTGCAGAGCTCGCATTAAGTGGTGTGAAACATCCGATTCCATTTGACGAAATGGCAGAAGCTATGCACCGTGTCGGGCAAAGCCTTCCATTCGAACTGCGGGAAACAGCTATGGGCGGATGCGCCGGAACTCCAACCGGATGTGCGCTTGGATGCAGTATTTGCGGAAAATAGAACTAGATTTTCTGAAAAAGGCAGTTACAAAATGATTTTTTCCATTTTGTAACTGCCTCTTCTATTACAGACGCCTTATATATTCTTATCTTTTTCTATTCCTTCTGAAGACTATCCTTTTTTCTTCGACTCCTCCTGCTCAAGCGGACCTATACTCCTTGCACTTACAATCGAAGAAAATACGATCTGTGTCTGTGTCTTTCCATATTTCTGAAGCGTTCCAACAAACCGATCTAATTCCATGGTACTTGGGAACAGTACTTTGATCAACATAGAGTAGGCTCCTGTAATATGATTGCACTCTGCCACATTCCGAACCCCCCGGATAAATTTGCAAAATCCACCAATCCTTTTGTTCCCTGGTTTTAACGTTCCAATACTTGTATAAATGCAGTAATATGGTATCCCATCTTCACCGGATCTGCGATCATTGTATATCCACAGATGACATTCTCCCGCTCCAATCGCTCTACCCGCGCTGAAACTGCAGGAATAGACAAGTGTACTTCCTGTGCGATTGCCTTCAGTGGTATTCTCGCATTCTTCTGCAGCATATTCATGATCTCTCTGTCTATCTGATCCATCATCCTTCCTCCTTCCTGCCATTATAGAGAACTTCTCAAAGAATTACAATCCTTTCTACTAATTTTGCCAAAAACTTTCCCCTAAATCTTTCTTAAAAAAAATAAAGTTTTTATCGTTTCATATTAACATTTCTAACTACTTATACTTTATTTTTTCTTTCTTTTCACACTTTTTCTCTTCTCCTTTTCTCCTTTCTCTGCCCGTGTTATATATAAGTCAGAAGAAATTTGTCTGTAAGTATATGTTACCAGCAGACAGCATTTTGAAAGAGATTACGGAGGAAAGAAACTATGAAAACAAGATTAGAAGCTGATTCTATAGGTATTTTAGAAGTCCCTGCTGATGCGTATTATGGAGTACAGTCCCTTCGCGCCAAGCACAATTTTCCCATTACAAGCAGACCACTCCATCCGGAGTTTATCAAAAGCATCGTCATTTTAAAGAAGGCTGCCGCACTTACAAATGAAAATGCGGGCGAACTTTCCAGCGAAGTGTCCGAAGCGATCTGCACTGCCTGCAACGAAATTTTAGAGGGGAAACTTTTTGATCAGTTCATCGTAGATGCCATTCAGGGTGGTGCCGGAACTTCTGCAAATATGAATGCTAACGAAGTTATTGCTAATCGTGCTGACGAATTACTTGGCGGAACAAAAGGTTCCTATCAGCATGTACATCCTAATGACCACGTCAATATGGCTCAGTCTACAAATGATATCATTCCAAGCGCCGGAAAACTAACCGTATTAAAACTGCTTGTTCCTCTTTTCAGAGAACTGGAACGGCTTTTGAATGCACTGTTAGAGAAATCAAAACAATTTGACCACATTTTAAAAATGGGACGTACACAGCTTCAGGATGCTGTGCCGATGCGACTCGGTCAGTCTTTCCATGCTTATGCTTCCGTGATCCAAAGAGATATCCATCGTCTGGAAAACGCTCAGAAAGAAATGTACCGCCTGAATATGGGGGGAACTGCCATTGGAACTGCAATCAACGTCAGCCACTCCTATTTACAGCACATCTGCCCGAAAATTGCAGAACTGACTGGACTTCCGTTCGTATCCGCAGATGACTTGTTTGATGCGACACAGAATCTGGACGGATTTGTGACGGTCTCTTCCTCTTTAAAAACTTGTGCCGTCAACTTATCCAAACTTTGTAATGACCTTCGCCTTCTGAGCAGTGGTCCACGCACTGGTTTTGCCGAAATCACGCTCCCGCCAAAACAGAACGGTTCCTCGATTATGCCTGGAAAGATCAATCCAGTCATTCCGGAAGTCGTATCTCAGGTCGCATTTAACATTATCGGTAATGACTGCACGATCACGATGGCTGCGGAAGCGGGACAGTTAGAATTAAATGCCTTCGAACCGGTCGTCTTCTATAATTTATTTGAATCGATTGAAACCTTGACATCAGCAGTACAGACTCTGACAGATAACTGTATCCTTGGAATTACCGCAAATGAGAAGCACTGCGAAGAATTAGTCGATGCAAGTGTTGGAATCTCCACTGCATTATGCCCAACGATCGGTTACAAACCTTCTGCTGAGATTGCGAAAGAATCTTTAAAGACTGGAATTCCGGTTCGCAAACTCGTCATCGAAAAAGGGCTTCTATGCCCAAGTGAAGCAGATGTGCTGCTTAATCCATTTACGATGACCGAACCACAATAATCTTTGCACTCTAGAAAAATATGACACAAAATTATAAGAAGGATTTGGCAAAATTCCAAATCCTTCTTATGTTACATTCTTATATGAAAAAGAATGGAGATATTCCCCGCCAGATGAATCATCTCAATTTACAGCTGAATCTGTGCAAATACTTCCCCGATTGGCCTGCGGATACAAAGATCTGCCTCCACAGTTCTCGCTGTCTCACTTTTATTAATGACCACAAGATATTTTCCACGGAAATAATCAATAAATCCAGCTGCCGGATAAACAACAAGGGATGTTCCCCCGATGATCAGCATATCTGCCTCGCTGATCGCCCGGATCGCACGCCGGATCACACTGCTGTCCAAGCCCTCCTCATACAGAACAACATCCGGCTTAATGATTCCTCCACAGATACATCTCGGAATTCCTTCTGCTTCCTTCACGGTGGCTGCGTCATAGAACTTTCCACATTTCTGACAGTAATTTCTATGAATGCTTCCATGCAGTTCCAGCACCTGTTCACTCCCCGCTTTCTGGTGCAAACCATCGATATTCTGCGTGATCACCGCAGTCAGTTTCCCCACATGCTCCAACTGTGCCAGCTTTTCGTGGGCTGGATTCGGCTTCGCCTCCAGAAACATCATTTTCTCCTTATAAAATTCATAAAATGCCTCCGGATTGCGCACAAAGAAACTATGGCTCACAACCTGCTCCGGGGTATACTTATAATTTTGCTGATACAGCCCGTCTGCACTTCGGAAATCAGGAATCCCCACTCTCCGTAGATACCCCTGCGCCGCCGAAAAATATCAATTTTTTGACTTTCATCGATCATCTGCTGTAACCGCTCTATCTCGCGTCTGCTTTCCTCTTCCACGAGCATTCCTCCTATTCCTTTTTCTCTCCCTGCTCAATCGGATATTCTCTAAAAAATTCCGACAATTTATCCAGTGTCTTTAAAAGCACCGGCAGTTCCTCTTCCCCGAGACAATTGATCACTGCCTCTGTCATCTTCCGGTGGAATTCCTGATGGTGATAAAATGCCCGCTCTCCCTTTTTGGTCAGACGGATATGAACGACACGCCTATCCTGCTCACTCCGCTCTCTGACCGCATATTTCTTATTCACAAGACTGTTCATCGATGTCGTAAGTGATCCTGCGGTAATATTCAGTTTTTTTGCAATCACAGACATCGTACTTCCTTCCCCCAGCCCGATTGCTTCGATGATATGCATGTCATTGTTACTGATATCTTTGTATTCTTCTGTGATGATCGCCTTTTCTTCCAGCTCCCATATTTCATTAAACAAATGAACGAGAACATGATTGATTGTTTCATATGTATTCACTGTCTCCGGCTCCTTTACCAACATCTTGTTTTTGTCTGCTGCCGACATTCTTATGTTGATATTATACACACGGATTCATCAAAGAAGCAATGACTTCTTTCACGGTTTCTATTTTTTGTGCCCGGTAAGCATATGCTCCACAAAACAGCAGCGCATGTTCAATATCGCCCTTTGCCGCCGCGATCAGCGCATCCGTAATACAATAAGGAATCTCCTGCGGTCTGCAACTTTTTAATACATCCATGACACGGACTGTGAGGGATCTGCTCCCCCCGCTATCACTTTCTTCATAAACGAGTTTAAAAATCGCACGTCCCGGCATTCCCCACCGGACCTTTTCACAATAACGATATCCTCTTCTGTTGCATTTAAATATGCTTCTTTATATCGTTGATCGGCATCACATTCTTTTGTTGTCACAAATCTTGTCGCCACCTGTACACCATCCATACCAAGTGAAAGTTGCCCGATTTACATCACTGTGATTCTCAATTCCACCTTGCCAAAAACAGAGGAATCTTCTTTCCATAGCGCTCTTCGTATTCTCGGACAACATTCTTGATCTTTTGATTTCCCGGCATAAGTTTCTACATCATAATATGCAATCTGTTCTTTTGTAAATCCGAGATGCCCTCCGGCAGACGGTCCTTCGATCACAAGCACATCTGCCGTTCGCTGATATTTCTTATCCCAATATTTCAGAATGACTTTCGCTGATTTTTCCGTAGAGACAATCGGTGCAATCTGTACGCTGCTCCCTGCCACATATTTCGGAAGTTCTGTCGGAAGGCCTGCACCCGAAATGATCAGATCTGTTCCGGCGCAGACAGCCTCCCGGACATAGTCTTCATAATGGCGCATCGCTACCATGATGTTAAATCCAATAATCCCATCCGGCGAGATTGCCCTTGCTTTCTCCATCTCTTTTCCAATTGCACGCAAATTTGCCTTTCTTGCATCTGTGTCAAAATCGGGCTCCTGATACCCTATCTGCGCTGCTGAAATGATACCAACCGCACCTTCTTTTGCCACGCTCCCGGCCAGTCTTCCAAGACTGATCCCGACTCCCATTCCTCCCTGGATGATCGGGACTTTTAACTGCTTTTCCCCAACTCGTAATCCTTTTTCTTCTAACTTCATACCTGATACCTATCTCTTTGCTTACTCATTTTCGATGTGTATTTCTCTTACAGTCTCCGGAATCTCTGATATCTTCTTTCTGTGCGCTCTGACTCTTCCATTCCCTGATACGTTTTCAAAAATCTTCTGATATGCTCTCGAAGTTTCTCTGTCACCGGGGCAAATGTCTCACTTGTGAATGCTTCCGGTTCTGCAAAAACCTGTTCTACAATTCCTGCCTCATACAAATCTTTTGCAGTCAGTCTCATAACTTCCGCGGCTTCTTTTGCCCGCTTACTGTCTTTCCACAAAATTGATGCAAACCCTTCCGGTGATAAGATCGAGTAGATTGAATTTTCCAGCATCCACACCTCATCTGCTGTCGCCAGTGCAAGTGCACCGCCGCTTCCCCCCTCCCCGATGATCACAGAGAGGATCGGAACTTTGAGCGCAGACATCTCATAAATATTTCTTGCAATTGCCTCTCCCTGTCCTCGCTCTTCTGCCTCCAGGCCGCAAAATGCCCCCGGCGTATCGACAAAGCAGAGAACCGGACGATGAAATTTTTCCGCCTGCTTCATCAGGCGCAATGCCTTTCGATACCCCTCCGGTGACGGCATTCCAAAATTCCTCGCAATATTTTCTTTTGTCGTTGTCCCTTTTTCCTGTGCGATGACCGTGACTGGTTCCCCACAGAACTGTGCAATCCCGCCGACAACCGCCTTGTCATCTCCAAAAAGACGGTCTCCATGCAGTTCCACAAAATCATCAAACAACTCCCTGATGTAGTCAGATCCAACCGGGCGATCTTTTTTTCTGGAAACCTGTACACGCTCCCACGGTGTCATTTCCCGTATCTGACACAGTTTCTCCTCTTCTTTCTCGCTTTGCTTTTTGTTCTGCATCTCCTCTTCTTTAGTCTGCGCAGTACGATCTGGTTGGCCCGGATGTAATTTCAAGATTTTTCCCAAGGTTTCCCGCAGCTTTTCCCGCTCTACAATCTGATCAATGAAGCCATGCTCTAAAAGAAACTCGGCCCGCTGAAAGCCCTTCGGAAGTTTCTGTCCGATCGTCTGTTCAATAACACGAGGACCCGCAAAACCGATCAGCGCATTTGGCTCTGCTAAAATCAAATCCCCAAGCATCGCAAAGCTTGCGGTTACGCCTCCGGTCGTCGGATCGGTAAGCACCGAGATATACAGATGTCCCGCATCACTGTGCCGTTTTAATGCCGCTGCCGTCTTTGCCATCTGCATTAAAGAAAAAAGTCCCTTCCTGCATTCTCGCCCCACCGGAGCAGGCAAAGAGAATGACTGGAAGTTTCTCTTTTGTCGCACGCTCTACTGCCCCCGCGATCTTTTCGCCGACAGCCTCCCCCATACTTGCCATGAGAAATCTTCCGTCACAGACTCCAAGTACAACTTTCCTTCCTTCAATCTCTGCCTTTCCGATCACAACTGCCTCATCAAGTCCGGTCTTTTCCCGCACATTCTGTAATTTTTCTTCATACCCCGGATATCCCATGGGATTTCCATCTAAAATTGCTTCCTCCCACACTTCAAAACTATCCGGATCTACGATTGTCTCAATTCTTCTCCATGCATCCATACGAAAGTACGCATGACACTTTGGACAGATATAATATCCTCTTCTGACATCCTCCGCGATGATTGCAGCTTTACAGTTATTACATTTTCGCAAAAGCCCTTCCGGTACTTCCGGCTTTCTTCCTTCCGTCAGGGAAATATAATTCTTTCCACCGGTTTTCTTAAACATATTTTTCAGCTTCATGTCTTTTCACTCCTACCTCTGCCATTTAGAGATAAATTCAATATCAATCTTTCCGGATTGATAATCCGGATGATTCATAATTTCATACTGATAATCAATATTCGTGTCAATTCCTTCGATGATCACTTCGCCAAGCGCAGTACGCATTTTGCTGATCGCCTGTTCTCTTGTATCTGCATGTACGATCAGCTTCGCCAGCATAGAATCATAATATGCCGGAACTGTATATCCGCTGTAAATCGCCGTGTCAATCCGCACGCCCTTTCCGCCCGGCAGATAAAGATCTGTGATCGTACCCGGAGATGGGCGGAAATTTTTGTCCGGATTTTCCGCATTGATCCTGCACTCAATCGCATGCCCGGAAAGCTTGATGTCCTCCTGCCGGTAAGATAGAGGCAGTCCGGATGCAATCCGTATCTGTTCCTGGATCAGATCGATTCCGGTCACCCACTCTGTCACTGGGTGCTCCACCTGAATCCGCGTATTCATCTCCATAAAATAGAACTGACCATCTCTTTCCAGAAGAAATTCAATGGTTCCTGCATTGGTATAGCCTGCCGCCTTTGCCGCCTGCACTGCCGCCTGTCCCATTCTACTGCGAAGTTCCTCATCAATCACCGCAGACGGTGACTCCTCAATCATCTTCTGATGATTTCTCTGAATCGAACAGTCACGCTCTCCCAAATGGATTGCGTTCCCGTAACAATCTGCCAGAATCTGAAATTCAATATGACGTGGATTTCTCACAAATCGCTCAAGATACATCGTTCCATCTCCGAATGCCATCTGTGCTTCTTTCTGAGCCGTCTGAAAGCTTGCCGCAAATGTCTCGCGGGTTTCTGCCACACGCATTCCCTTGCCGCCGCCTCCAAGCGCCGCCTTGATCATTACCGGATAACCGATCTCCTCTGCAATTTCAGCGCCATGTGAAACGTCTCTTACTGCTTCCTTACTTCCCGGAATGACCGGAACACCCGCTTCTATCATTGTGCTCCGCGCCTGTGCTTTATTCCCCATCTTTTGAATCACTTCAGAGGAAGGACCGATAAACGTAATGTTGCATTTCTCACACAGTTCCACAAATTTACTGTTCTCCGATAAAAATCCAAATCCTGGATGAATGGCATCTGCCCCGGATACTAAGGTGGCACTGATGATCTGCTCCATATTCAGATAGCTTTCCGAAGATGGCGCCGGTCCGATACAGATTGCTTCATCTGCAAGCTGTGTATGAAGCGCCTCCTCATCTGCCTGCGAATACACTGCAACTGTCTCAATTCCCATCTCCCGACATGCCCTTATAATACGCACCGCGATTTCTCCGCGGTTCGCGACTAATACTTTCTTTATCATAGTTCCACCCTTTTTCCTATCCTACCATAAACGTCAGCTCTGCAGTCGCTGCGATTTTCCCATTCACACTTGCGACTGCCTCACCAATTCCAAGCGGTCCTTTCTGTCTGATGATTTTTGTTTCCAGTTTCAATTGATCTCCCGGAATCACTTTCTCACGAAAGCGACATTTCTGGATTCCTCCGAAATAAGCTGTTTTGCCTTGATTTTCCTCCATGCTCAAAATAGCTACAGCTCCGACCTGCGCCAGTGCCTCCACGATCAATACTCCCGGCATCACCGGTTCTTGCGGGAAATGTCCTTTGAAAATTCCTCCCGATACTCACACATTTATATCCGACCGATATTTCCCCGGCTCATAATCTTCTATGTAATCAATCAGAAGAAATGGATGACGATGTGGAATAATCGCTTCTATTTCCCTTTACATTCAATCGTTTCATCTCTCTACTTCCCTTCTACAATTCGAAACAGCGGTTGTCCGTAAGAAACAGCCTCTCCATTTGCTACATAGATTTCTGCCACAGTACCTGCAAAATCGCTTTCAATGTCATTCATCAGCTTCATCGCCTCCACGATTGCAAGCATCTGCCCTTTCTGAACAATATCGCCCACTTTCACATAAGGCGCTTCTCCCTCTGCCGGAGCTTCATAAAATGTTCCGACAAGCGGCGAGGTCACAATCGTTCCTTCTGGTTCCTCCTGAACTTCCTCGCAACTCTGTACCAGATTCTCCTGCTTCTTTTCTTTCTGTGAATCCAATCTGCTTGCCTCTTCCTCTGTCATTTTCTTCCCGGAAGTTGCATTTCCGGAGAAACTGATCTGACTTTCCATATCTCCTTCTGCCGTTGTACCGGCATGGTATCCAGTCCTTTTTTCTCCTTTTCTAAAAGAGAGCTTCACTCCCTTTTCTTCATACTTAAACTGTGTCAGTTCGGATGCAGACACCGCCTGAATCAGCTGTATTAACTGTTCTGTTTCCATTTCTTGTACCTCTTTTCCCAATGACTTTCTGAAAGCGAATCCAATCGTACTAATGATACTTTCTGATCAGAAGTGTTGCATTATGTCCGCCAAATCCAAGTGAGTTACTCATCGCACAGCACACTTCCTGTCTGACAGGCGCACCGAGCACATAATCAAGTGTGCACTCTTGATCTGCCTCCGTAGTTCCCACAGTCTGATGGATAAACCCTTCTTCTATGGATTTGACACAAGTAATAAATTCCACAGCGCCTGCCGCTCCGAGCAGATGACCGATCATCGATTTTGTAGAATTGATCTTAAGTTTATGTGCTGCCTCTCCAAATGCAGCGATCACTGCCCTTGTTTCAAACAAGTCATTGTGGTGGGTGCTTGTTCCATGTGCATTGATATAATCCACCTCTTCCGGCGCAATTCCTGCCTCCTCCATCGCAAGCTGCATTGCCTTTTGGGCGCCGCTTCCATCTTCCGCCGGAGAAGTGATATGAAATGCATCGGCAGTACAGCCATATCCGATGACTTCTGCGTAGATTCTCGCTCCTCTTGCCTTTGCGTGTTCTAATTCTTCAAGCACAACAATGCCCGCTCCTTCTCCGAGTACAAATCCGCTCCGTTCCTTGTCAAACGGAATGGAGGCACGAAGTGGATCTTCTGTTGTTGTCAATGCAGTCAATGCCGTAAACCCTGCAACTCCGGTCGGACAGATACAGCTCTCACTTCCACCTGCAAACATCACATCTGCATCGCCATACTGAATTGCCCGGAACGCATCTCCAATCGAATTGGTTCCAGATGCACAGGCTGTAACAACACTTGTACATTTTCCCTTAGCTCCAGTGTGAATCGACACGTTTCCTGCTGCCATATTAGAGATCATCAATGGCACCATGAGCGGATTGACTCTTGCCGGCCCTTTTTCCAGTATCTTTTCATACTCTTTCTCGACTGTGGCAAGACTTCCGATCCCAGATCCTACGATAACTCCTACCCGATACGGATCCTCTTTTTCCATCTCAAGTCCGGCATCGGCACAGGCCTCTTTTGCCGCCGCCACTGCATACTGGGAAAATAATTCCATTCGTTTTGCTGCTTTAAAATCCATATGTTCTTTTGCGGAAAACCCTTTCACTTCCGCCGCAATCTTTACTTTATACTCAGCTGTATCAAACTTTGTGATCGGCCCGATCCCGACTTTCCCCTCTTTGATTCCATTCCAGAATGTTTCCACATTATTGCCGATCGGAGTCACTGCTCCTAATCCTGTCACAACTACTCTTCTTTTCATGTCGTTCTCCCTCATTTTCTACATTGCCATTCCGCCGTCCACACAGAGTACCTGCCCGGTAATATATGCCGCTTCTTCTGTAGCAAGAAATACTGCCGCATGTGCAATATCTTCCACTGTCCCGAAATGCCCCATCGGAATCTGTGTCACCACCGTTTCTCTGACGCGATCGGAAAGTTTTTCTGTCATATCTGTTGCAATAAATCCAGGTGCAATTGCATTCACTGTAATATTTTTTGCCGCCAGCTCCCGCGCTGCCGCTTTTGTCAGCCCAATCACGCCTGCTTTTGACGCAGAATAATTTGTCTGCCCTGCATTTCCCATTACACCGGAAACAGAGGACAGATTGATGATCCTTCCACTTCTCTGCCGGATCATCTGTCTTGCCGCAAATCTCATACAGTGAAAGCTTCCTTTCAGATTTGTATCCACCACGCTGTCAAAATCATCCTCAGACAGCTTCATCAACAATCCATCTTTCGTAATTCCCGCATTATTTACAAGAATATCCAGTCTTCCAAACTGTTCGATCACCTTTTTGAAAAATGCTTCGCATGCCTGAAAGTCAGATACATCGCACTGCATGATGGCTGCTTCATTTCCTTCTTCTTCGATACACTTCTGTACTTCCTGCGCTCGTTCTTCCGATCCGTTATAGTTGATCACAACCATTGCTCCTTTTCGGGCAAGTTCCAGAGCGATTGCACGTCCAATCCCACGAGAAGCTCCAGTCACAACCGCAACTTTTCCCGCAAAAATTTCTTTCTGTCTGTTTCTTTCCTGATTTTGTTCTTCTTTTCTATCCATCTTTTTTTCCGTACCAGAGAATGCTATCCTCTCTGCTTCCTTTCTGTCAGATTCTGCCGGGCGCTTTCCTTCCCATTAAAGTTCTCCACATAGATTTACTGCCGAAGCTACTTTATCCACATCTTCAATGCAACTAATGTTCATAACCGTGACCGTTCGATTGATCTTCTTTAAAAAGCCTGCCAGTGTCTTTCCCGGACCAATCTCTATAAATGTATCTACACCATCTTCGATCATCCGCTCCATACTCTGCTGCCATCTGACAGAGGCCGCCACTTGCTCCTTCAGCAGTTCTTTTGTCTTACAAATATCTGTGATCGGTTCTGCTGTCACATTTGTCACATATGGAAGTTCCAGCTCATGGAAGTGGATCTGGTCAAGCACCTCAGACAGTTTTTCTCCTGCCTCTTTTAACATCGGCGAATGAAATGGACCACTCACATTTAGCGGAAGTACTCTCTTGGCACCACACTCCAATAGCTTTTCTTTTGCCGCATCCACACTGTCCGTTTCCCCGGTGATCACCACTTGTCCCGGGCAATTATAGTTTGCGACCGTCACTCCCTTGATCTCCTCTGTTACTTTCTCGATCTGCTCTGCAGAAAGTCCTAGAACTGCTGCCATTGCACCAACTCCCGTCGGCACTGCCTCTTCCATAAGTACTCCTCTTTTTCGTACTGCCCAGACTGCGTCCAGATCAGACATTCCGCCTGCTACTGCGATAGCACAGTATTCCCCTAGACTTAAACCCGCCGTTACATCTGCACGAACACCCTTTTCTTCCAAGGTCCTTGCCATCGCAAGACAAGTGGTCACAAGTGCTGCCTGTGTGTAAGCTGTCTGGTCTAATTTATCATTCTCATCAAAACAAAGAGTTCTGATGTCTATTTCCATTTCTTCTTTTAGCCTCTTAGATGCAGCATCATAAATTTCTGCTGCCCTCTGGCTTTGTTCATAAAAATCTTTTCCCATACCAGTCTTCTGTGCACCCTGTCCCGGGAAAATAAATGCTATTTTACTCATAAAGCTTCGCCCCTTTCAGACACGCTTCCGCCTCGCTCATCAGTTTTTGAATCAATTCCCGACAGCTGAATTCCTCTTTGACAAGACCTGCACTTAATCCTGCCATCAGACTGCCATTGACTACATCTCCTTCCACGACTGCCTTTCTCAGCGCTCCAAGCGTAAGCTTTTCTAATTCTTCAAAAGAAGCTCCTTCTTTTTCCAGCCGAAGGTATTCTTTTGTCATCTGATTTCTCAGTACACGGATTGGATGTCCGGTACTTCTTCCTGTTACTTTTGAATCAATATCTTTCGCTTTGATAATACATTTCTTATAATTCTCGTGCACCACCGACTCCTTTGTCACGACAAAGTGTGTGCCAACCTGCACTGCGGATGCCCCCAGCATCAAGGATGCTGCAACCCCGCGCCCATCTGCAATTCCTCCCGCTGCAATGACTGGGATGGATACTGCATCGGCAATCTGAGGAACGAGAACCATCGTCGTGTTTTCTCCGATATGTCCCCCCGCCTCAGAACCTTCTGCCACAACCGCATCTGCGCCGCACCGTTCCATTCTCTTTGCCAACGCGACGGATGCCACAACTGGAATAACTTTGATGCCCGCATCCTTCCACAGTTTCATATATTTTTCCGGATTTCCTGCGCCGGTCGTCACAACCTTCACACCTTCTTCCGCCACGACTTTCGCTACTTCATCGGCATATGGACTCATCAGCATAATGTTGACTCCAAACGGCTTCTCTGTTCGCTCTTTCACCTTCCTGATCTGCTCCCGCACCCATTCTCCCGGCGCGCTCGCTGCTCCGATCAATCCCAGACCTCCGGCTTCGGATACAGCGGCTGCAAGATGATGCTCTGCAACCCATGCCATTCCTCCCTGAAGAATCGGATATTCAATTTCAAGTAGTTTTGTCACATCTGTTCTCATACGGACACCTTTCCTTTTCCTGTCTTTTTTATTTCTCTAAGTATGCAACAACTGCTCCGATTGTTGTCAGCTGTTCTAAATCCTCTGTCGGAATCTCTCTTCCAAATTCTTCCTCAAAAGCCATAACCATCTCAAATAAGTCAAGGGAATCTGCTCCCAGATCTTCCTTAAAAGATGACTCTGCAGTCAATGTACTTACATCTGCTCCTAATGAATCTGCTACAATTTCTTTTACCTTTTCTAACATAGTGAATATTCTCCTTTTTCTCTTACATGCAGATGGTCTGCATGCGTTTTTCATTTTTTCATTTTATTTGTAATCCGGCAGAAACATCTTTCATTTCTCCGGGAATTACCCTTTTTATTACCACTCAATCAATGTGGCTCCCCAGGAAAGTCCTGCTCCAAACCCTGCCAGCACAATCTTCTGTCCTTTTTTCAGTACACCTGATTGCTTCAGCTCAGCAAGCAGGATTGGAATACTTGCCGAGGAAGTATTTCCATACTCCTGAAGGTTCATTGGGAAATTTTTCTACTGTAAGTCCAAGCCTCCTTGCAACTGCCTCTACAATTCTCTGATTCGCCTGATGCAGGATAAAATAATCGATATCTTCCGGTGCAAGCCCCTTCCTTCTCTAACAATTCACTGATACATAGAGGCACTTGTCGGACCGCAAATTTAAATACCGCCTGTCCATCCATATGAATATAGTCTGCTCTACTGCCACAGGAGAGCGCCTCCCCCTGTGCCCCGTTTGAATGGAATACCATCGACGGAAAATCGCCCTCTTCTGCCTGAAGTATAGCGGCTCCTGCTCCGTCACCGAACAAAATACAAGTACTCCTGTCTGTCCAGTCCACAAGCTTAGACAAACTCTCGGTTCCTATAACAAGTGCGCATTTTGCAAGTCCCGCTGCAATATAAGTCTGCGCAGTATTGTAAGCAAATAGAAATCCTGTACATGCTGCATTTAGATCAAAACAGACTGCATGTTTCGCGCCAAGTTTCTTCTGCACCTCACATGCGGTACACGGAAGGACTACATTCGAAGAAATCGTCGCTACAATGATCAGATCAATTTCCTCTGCATGGATCTTTGCATCTTCCAGCGCCCTCTCGGAAGCTTTCCATGCCATCGTGACCGTTGTCTCTTCTTCTGATATAATATGTCGTCTTGTGATCCCGGTCCGTTCCCGAATCCATGAATCACTCGTATCCACAAACTTCTCTAAATCATAATTGTCATAATAGTTCTCCGGCACATATGAGCCGGTTCCTGTCACTCTTCCTACCATTGTTTTACTTTTTCTTTCTTATTATTTTGTTTTAAAATATTTTGATATTCAAAGTATATCACAATAATCAATTTTGTCAACATTTTTTTATTTTTCTCTTGCTTTTTCATTTTCCATATGATAGAATACATTTTGTTAGCGGAAATGTCGGAATGGCAGACGAGCTAGATTCAGGTTCTAGTGTGGGTTACCACGTGTGGGTTCAAGTCCCATTTTCCGCATACATTTGAACAGAGATAAAATCATTGGGGCACTTTCCTTTCGGAAGGTGCCCCAATGATTTTATCTCTCAAATTTTCACTTTAAAACGGCATGCCTTTTTGGCTATGCCGTTTTTTCTTTCCTCTTTCCTTTCAGCTGTACAGCCAATCCGACAATCAGTATCAGTGGAAATGCAGTCGCAGCAAACAATCCCACTTTGAGATTCCCGCCAAACATATTAGAAATATTTCCTACCATTGCAGGACTGATCGTAGCGCCTAAATCTCCTGCCAGAGCTAAAAATGCAAACATTGCCGTGCCCCCCTTGGACACTTCTGTGACGAAATACTGATTGTTCCCGGCCACATAATTCCAACCGAAAGTCCGCAAAGGGCACAGCCTGCCAATCCGATCATTGGTGTTGAAGACAGAGATGCCATCAAATAGCATATTACGCATAACACACCACATGCCAACATTGTTTTAGTCAAGTCCAGCTTCTCGCTCATTTTTCCATATACTATTCGGGATATTCCCATAAATACCGCAAACAGGCAAGGCCCCGCCAAATCACCAACCGTTTTAGAAACACCCATCGCAGATTCTGTAAACGAAGATGCCCATTGAGCCATAGACGCTTCAGATGCACCGGAACATACCATAAGCAATATCATCAACCAGAACAACGGCAATCTAAGCAATTGGCTGATCCGCATACTCTTTCCATCTTCCACTAAACGTTCCATCGGACAAGAGATGAAATTGAATGCATTATATAACGGCACCACTGCCCAAATCATTGTAAGTATCTTCCAATTTTCTACACCAAATACTGTAAAAAAGAGGGTGGAACCTAAAATCACGCCTACAGACCCCCCAACAATAAAAGGAGTGTAGTAAACTCATCATCCCATCTTTGTTTTCAAAAGGACAAGCTTCCACAATCGGACTTACTAATACTTCAATAAGACCACTGCCCATAGCATAAAGGATGACTGCAATCAGAATACCCGCAAAGGAAACAGGAAGCAGTTCAGGCAGAATAGCCATTGAAACAAGCCCTGCTGCGGATAACACCTGAGACGAAACTACACAGGTACGGTATCCTATTTTGTCAACAAATTTTGTGGCAGCAAGATCAATCAGTAATTGTGTGAGATAGAATACCATCGGAATCAGCGCAATCTTTTCAAATCCAATTCCATAAGTGTTCTTAAACGTCAAAAATAACAGAGGAGTGAAATTGGCAGATATCGCTTGGGTAACAAAACCGAGATAGCAAGCTATAAGTGTTTTTTTGTAGTTTTTTTGTTTTGTCATAACTGCTCCTTTAAAATGAATGTAATATTATAGTCGGATTGCATTATATCATCATATCCAATCAAAACAAAGGCACAAAAGACCCAAATAAAAGCACTATTTACCCAAAGCACGATATTGTCCCGGTGTATACCCATAGGTTTTCCGAAACTGACGGCTAAAGTAGTGTACCGAATTAAAACCACAGGAATAACTGATTTCTTGAAGAGACCGCGTTGTATCTTTTATAAGTCTGTGTGCAACTTGAAGTCGATGCTGAATCAACGCATCCACTGGAGAACATCCTACATATGCGTTAAAGCAACGTCCCGCTTCGCTGCGGCTGATATTGGCAGATCGGGCAATCTCTTCCAGTGTGACGGCTTCTGCATAATGCTCCCGGATATACGAGAGCATCTTTTGGATGCGTATTTGAGTATTGATTTGGATGCGTGTATTTTCTGTTTTAGGTAATTCATCAAAATTCGAAAAGATGCATTGAAATATACTGCTAAGTTCGCGTTGCACAGCCATTTCGTAACATTGCCCTTGTTCAGACATCAGACCGTAAACATTTTTAACCAACTGATTCACTTCATTGTGCCAACTATTTTTTTGATTAAACACAATAAAAGGCAAAGCATCACAGTTCGCGACAGGTTGAATATATTTTTGATAAATATCACTAGTTTCAGATGCGATTAAAGCACCCGAAAAAACAATATTCGGCATCGGATCAGGAATATCGCCAGATAACTGCTTGATTCCATGTAGGATATTTCCATTAACCAATATACTGTCACCTGCTTTCAGTATCACATGATGTTGCCCAACTTGAAAGTCCAGCACACCACTTACCGCAGTGGCAATTTCAAAATCAGGATGCCAATGTAAAGGTCCTGCCCAGTTGGGAAGCGCAGCAAGTTCATCACAAAAATATGTAATAGGAAATTTTTCAACATCATGGGGAATTTGTTCTCTCAGTTGATAATCAAGTATGATCGCCATAGTTTATAGCTCCAATTCTATTTATTTCCGATTGTACACAGATAGAGAGGACACACCCTCTTTCGTAATCCAGTATGTCCTCTCTATTATAAGAGAAACTCTTCTCCAAAAGTCAAGCAGTTTTCTTTCCTTATACATGGATTTCTCTAGCGCAAAGAAACAGGCACTTAAGATTGTGGGAAGAAATCTTAAGTGCCCCAAGTTTTTTCATATTTTATTTTACAGAAATGCTGTTCTCTTTTTGACCTACATTTGTGCTTACTCTATTCTTCCCAGTAAATTCTTCTCTGTCGCTCATCCAAGCCTTCCACAAATCTTCGATTAAAAATGAGAAATTCTTCGAGATCCATCAAAATATGGTATAACTTTGCCCGACTCTCAAAATCATCCGTTGTCTTTGGCAATTCATAGTAATGAATTTCATCAAATAATTCATGTAATTTCTCGATCTGTGGAGTAGGATCATTTTTCTCTGTCACAAATGGTCGCAGATAGGAGATGTTAATCCGCAACGATATCTGCTTCTTTCGGGATATAACGAATCTTTTTCATCTCATAATGCAGGTTGTGCAACACATTACATTGCTTTGTACGCATTTCAAAATAGTCGATGTAATATCCCGGATGAGACTGAAATGTATTGTTCTGGTATTCATATGCGGCTTCTACATGGTATTCCAATTTCTTCTCCAACGCGATAATATCATCCCACACATTCTCATCCATCGGAATGTTCCGGAGATATTTCTCCAACTCTTCCATAATCTGCTGAAGCTTTCTCTCTACATACCGCATATCTTCCACAAGACTTCTCTGCTGCGCATTATTATAATGAAACAGATTCAACACCGCTGCAAATCCAATCCCGATCAGTACAAGAAGAAATTCATTGAGAATAAATTCCAGACTGAAATCGTGTGTCATCAAAAAATGAGTTCCCGTTACTGCATTGACCGAGATCGTCGCTTTCAATCCCGTCCATTCTGAGAACACAACCAGAAGAAATATAAACAATCCGTATGCCAGCCACTCACTGTTCATATGCTGGAAAAAGGTCCACGCAACAATCACCGACAGCAAAAAAGTAATGACCCGATACATCGAAAGCTTCAGTGTATCCCATTTCGTCGGTACAATTGAAAGCAGTGTAATAATCCCTGCCGTCGTTGCATACTCCAGATTCAGTGCCATTGCAATAGAAATCGCCCCACAGCTTCCAACTGCAATCTTCGCTGCTTGAAAAATAATCTTTCCAATCTTAATCTTGTATTCTTTATCCACTCGTTCTCTCCATTTCTTTGTAATTTCTTTATATTATTTTAGCAGTAAGCATCAAAAATTACAAAGATTTTTTCTCTTTTCGTCTCCTTTTATAAGCACATTTGTAAACCTATTTTCCGTTCTTCCTGCAATCACCTTGCTTTATCTTCTATCTGTCCGCTCAATCATATCTCCGTATACCGGTGTAGGCATCCCAAATCCTCCGGAGACATCCATGATCTGCCCTGTTGTATAGGCTGCATCATCACTCGCAAAATAGACAACCGCCGCTGCAATTTCTTCTGGTTCTCCCATCCTCCGGATCGGAGTATGTTTTAGGAAGAACTCACGGAAATCATCTGACAGATTATCTTTGACCGCATCTGTTGCCGTCATTCCCGGAAGCACTGCATTACAGCGGATGTTATCTCTTGCCGCCTGCACTGCGATCAACTTTGTCATATAATTAATTGCCGCTTTGCTCGTTCCATAAGCAATCTGCGAGATATCCGGACGAAGTCCTCCGACGGAAGAAATATTGATAATACTTCCACCGCCCTGCTTTGCCATATGTGGGATCACTGCCTGTACCGGAAGAAATACACTCGCCAGATTCATATCCAATGTTCCAATAAATTCCTCGTATTCTGTACTTTTGATATCCAAATCTTTCTTCGGATTGGATGTTCCGAAATTATTGACAAGAACATCGATCCTTCCTTCCTGGCGGATCACTTCCTCTACCATTGTGCGATAGCTGTCCTTGTCGGAAGCATCGTTAAATACCGTCTTCACTGTATAACCCTGCTCATTTAACTCCTTTGCACGCGCCTCTGCACGCTCCATATTTCTCGCTGCCATATAGACAACCGCTCCTTCTTTTGCACATCTGACTGCACAAGCCAGTCCAATTCCTCTTGTAGAAGCTGTGATCAGTACAACTTTTCCTTTTAAACGCATGTGAAAAATACCTCCTTTATCTTTTTTTCTACCATAACGCATTTCCGTGAAAATAGCAATGCCGATGCACGGTATCCTCACAGTTTGATCAATCCTGCGTACACTGGATTTCCACATATCTCGCCCCGATCTTCTCCCCGAAAAATCTGTCATGCTCCACCAGAAGCATCGTCGGACGATAGGTCTGTATCAGCTCTTCGATCTGTATTCTGGAAAACAGATCAATAAAATTCAGCGGTTCATCCCAGATATAGAGGTGTGCCTGCTCACAGAGACTTTTTGCAAGCAGTACTTTCTTTTTCTGCCCTCCACTGTAAGATTCGATTGGTTTTTCAAACTGTACCCGGGAAAAATCCAGTTTTCGCAGCAACGCTTTCAAAAGTGTTGGATCCACTCCTTCTTTTATTGCAAATTCATCAATCATCCCACAAAGCTGCTCTGCATCCTGAGAAACATAAGATATTTCCAAGCCGGAGGCAACCTCTAATTTGCCCCGATAAGAAATAGCTTCTCCCAGAATCCGCTTTAGCATACTTGATTTTCCACATCCATTTTTCCCTCTTAGAATGACCTGTTCCCCATTTTTCACTTCAAAATTCAGTGGACCTGTCACCTTCTTTTCTCCGTAAAATAGCTCCAGATTTTCTGCCCTGATTACCGTTTCTCTGTGATGTTTGAGTGGAAACAGTTTTAATTCTTCCGCTTTTTCTAGATTTTTCAACAGTTTTTTCTTCTCCTCTACTGCCTTCTGCGCCCGCTGTTCGATCACAAGCGCCCGCTTCATCATCCTCGCCGCCTGATGACCGATATATCCGCGATCACCCGCACCATTCCCGATCTTACTTTTTTCAATCTGATCCGACCATCCTGCTGTTCTTCCCGCCGCCTTTGTAAGCTTTCCAATCTCTTTTTTCAAACGCTCCTGTTCATCAGCCTCATAAGCATCTTTTCGCTCTTTATTTTCCTGCCACACAGTGAAATTTCCCCTGGCAGATCTCAATTCCGTCTTTGTTAATTGCCAGTATGTGATCCACACATCCATCTAGAAAATATCTATCATGGGAAACTAAAAGAAATCCTTTCTTCTTTTTCAGATATGCCATTACAATCTCCCTTGTATCCAGATCCAGATGATTGGTCGGCTCATCTATTAACAGAAATGCATTCTCCTTTGCAAACAGTACTGCCAGCAGTACCTTTGTCTGCTCTCCGTTGCTGAGTGTCTCAAACGGACGGTACAACACTTCTGCATCGGTATCCATCAAAGATAATTCTCTGCAGATCCTCCAAAGTTCATACAACGGATCCACTTCCTCCACAATATCAATCGTCATCTTCCCCTGATCCTCTACTGAAAATGGGAAATATTCAAAAGTCACTGCACTCGTGATTGTGCCTCGGTATTCATAAATCCCTTCCAATATTTTAAAAGCGTGGTCTTTCCTCTTCCATTTCTTCCGATCAGACCAAGTTTCCAGTCCGTATCAATCCGAAACGAAACGTTCTCAAAAAATATTATCATAGCTTCCTTCATAATAAAATGTTAAGTCATTCACACAAATCTGCGACATCTCTATCCCTCCATCTTTCATTATGCACTTGATGGAAAATCTTTTAGCAGAAGCTTCCAAAAGATTTGCTCTCTAAATAAAAAAAGGACACAGAATGTTCCAAAAACTTTCTGCATCTTCAACCATCCCACTCCTGTCCATCTACTACCATGGGCACTCGGGCTCCTGTTCTCTTTTCTTGTTGATCGATTTCTGCACCACATACCGTGCTGCAACTTTATAAGACTGCGAAAGATTTTCCTGCAAATGCACATCCATCAAAAATACTATCTGCCCATCCAACGATCCTCGGCAGACTATTTTTCCTTCTTGTGCCTGTTTAGTTTTTACTATTTGCAAGAAATACTGATCATCTTTCCAGCTCCTATCCTCTTCTTATTGATTCCGAGAAACTATTTCTTCTGAATCTATCCACACTTTATCACAATTTTCCAAATGTTGTCAACACGAAAATATTTGTATCCCCCTTCGCAATCAGTTATACTGAAAGCAACTAACAGACTGAATGAATATAAAGGAGGACTTATGTTGAATATAAAAGAATTGAAAAAAACAGATTTACATTGTCACCTGGACGGATCCCTTTCCGCCATTACACTTTCCCATTTTTTGCATCGTACACCAGATTTTTCCGAACTTTCGGTAGATGATTCCTGCACTTCTCTCACGGAATATTTAAAGAAATTCGATCTCCCGCTGCACTGTCTTCAGACAAAAGCGAACTTAGAACTGGCTGCATACACATTCTTAAAAGAACTTGCCGCAGACCAGATGAAATACATCGAAGTGCGGTTTGCCCCTACACTCTCCACACAGGATGGTCTCTCCTGTGAAGACGTGATTGAGAGTGTCCTGCGGGGACTGGAAAAAGGAAAATCTGAGACAGGAATTGATTATAATGTAATCACCTGTGCAATGCGCCATTTTGCGCCAGAGCAGAATATGCAACTCCTTGACAATATGGAAAAATATGTCGGACACGGTGTCTGCGCGCTTGACCTTGCCGGAGATGAGTCAAAGTTTCCAAATCCTCTTTTTCATGAACTCTTTGAGGAGGCAAGACACCGAAAGATTCCTTTTGTCATCCATTCTGGAGAGACTGGCAATGTGGAAAATGTCCGCACAGCCATGGAGTACGGCGCAGTCCGCATCGGCCATGGTCTTGCACTGATTCAAGATCCGGACCTGATGCAGGAGATTGCCCGGAGAGGAATCGGAATCGAAATGTGCCCGACAAGCAATCTCCAGACACATGCTATCGACAGCTGGAACAATTACCCACTCGATACCTTCTTACATGCAGGTGTCAAAGTCAGTGTCAACACCGACAACCGCACCGTCAGCAACACAACGATGGCCCATGAATTAGAGCGCATCCAGAAATTATATGGAAGCGATGATATCATCCGCCAAGTTGTAAAAAATGCAGAAGAGACTGCTTTCAAAAAACAGTAAGAATTGTACAAGAAAGAGCACCTAATCTGATTGAACAATACTGTTAAAATGTACAGTTGAATCAGAAAGAAAAAGGTGCTCTTCACTATTTCTTTTATCCCTTCACACCAGTATGTGCGACTCCTTCGATAAATTGTTTCTGGAAAATGATAAACAAGATAACAATCGGCAGAACTGCCATCACAGCTCCCGCCATCTGCACTGGATAATTTGTTCCATACTCAGACACCATCGAAGACAGCAGTGGTGCAAGTGTCATTTTTTTTGGCAGATGTGTTAACAATCAGTGGCCACATTAGATCATTCCACGCAAATTTCATTGTCATAATCGCAAGCGCTACCAGAGAAGATTTTGTCAATGGCAACATGATTTATAGAAAATCTGAAATCGATTACATCCATCCAGTGTAGCTGCCTCTTCTAGTTCAACCGGAAGCGACAGAAATGACTGTCTCAAAGAAAAGTCCCAAAAGCACTGAACAAATTTGGCAAAAACAGTGCGCGGATTGTGTTTAAATAATCCCATTTTCTGTACTACCAGATACTGTGGCATCAGAAAGATCTGGGATGGTATCATCAATACTCCAAGAACAAGCACAAACAATATATTTCTTCCCGGAAAACGTACTCGTGCAAAGCTGTATCCTGCTGTCGCACACAATGCAACTTGTCCAATCACCGTTATCACAGTGGAAATAATCGTGTTCCCATATGCTTTAAGGAAATTTCCCTTTTTTATAATTTCCATAAATGCATCCAAGTTCCATGTCGCTGGAAACCATACCGGTGGCATCTGCACGGATTCTCCCTGTGTCTTAAAAGCCGTTGTAATCATCCAGAAAAATGGAAGAATCGCAACTCCGATTCCTGCAATTAAAATACAGTGAATCAGTATCTTTTTCATTTTTGTCTTTTTCATCTGCACTTCCTCCTACTCTTCATAGACAACCCAACGCTTTTGTAGCTTCATCTGCAGAACCGTAATCAGCATAATAACAACAAATATGATGACTGCGATTGTTGAAGCATATCCCTTGTTTCCGTACTCAAAAGCATTCCGATAGAAATACATAACAACTGTCTGCGCATCATTATAAACCGGACTGGTATTCGGAATCATCATATATACAAGGTCAAACGTTTTTAATCCGTTAATCAGACTTGTCACCACAACAAAAAATACAGTAGGACTAAGAATGTGGAAAGGTAATTGCTCCAAAATACATACCAGCTATTAGCACCATCAAGAGCGGCTGCCTCATAATAAGACTTGCTGATACTCTGAAGTCCCGCCAGCAAAATGATTGTATTATAGCCAAATGAGCACCATATTCCTACGATTCCTATAGCGACCATTACTGTTCCTGGATTCGTCAGCCAACTCACTCCATCCATGCCAAATGCTTCTAAAATTACATTTAAAAGTCCATACTCCCCGTTATAAATCCATTTCCATACGAGGGCAATCGCCGCTGCCATCGTAACCGATGGCAGAAAATAGATTGTCCTATAAAAGGAGGTTCCTTTAATCTTCGCATTTAAAAGTACCGCAAGCACAGTTGACAACAAAATTCCAACTGGCACCGTCATCAATACATAAACCAGAGTATTTTTCATAGACTGCCAGAAAACATCGTCTGTCAATATTTCTTTATAATTTGCAATTCCATTCCAGGTAGACTGATTGAATGCCCCCGTTTTTGTAAAACTCATATAAATACTCTGAATAAATGGATAGAAATAAAATACACACAATCCAATAATCAGAGGTGCTACCATAGCATATCCGTAGAGCCATTCTCTCCGCTCCCGCTTTGTAGACTTTATCCGGAACATTTTGCTGTCCCCCTTCCACATGATCTTCTCTTATTTGTAAGCTTCCTCTAACAGTGGATTTACTTCCTCTGCAATCTTTTTGCCAGCATCCTCCACACTCATTTCTCCAGTATATACTTTTGTAAGGTAATCATATTCGATTGTGAGCATTTCGTTTGTCACTTTACTGCACGGATACGGCATTGCCACATCTACCTGATTTAAGTAAGCCTGCAGATTTAACTCTGGATAACTTTCGGTAAATAAAGACTGACAATCTACTCTTGCAGAGATTACCGTTCCTGATTTGCCTTGAATCTCCTGTGCTTCTTTACTTCCAAGCCATTCTACAAAAAGCCTTGCCTCGTCAAGGTTTTTTGATTTACTATAGACTCCAATTCCAAGACCATTGATACAGTTGCCATTCTTTCCATCAAAAGAAGGAAGTTCTGCAACTCCAACATAATCCCGCAATTGCTCATTCTTCATGTAAGAAGCTGTATTCCAAGACCCTGCCCAAAGCATTCCAAGTTTTCCAGATTCAAATAATGTACTAGATGGTGTATCTGTCAATTGTTGTAAAGACGGTGACAGTCCTTCTTCCATCAACTCAGTCCAACAACTAAGACCTTTCATCGTATTTTTGTCATCATATCCACAGGACTCATTATCTTCTGCTAAATATATCCCCCATTTGCAGAAATTGTAGGATAATAATACTGTTGTCCATTCATTTCAGCAGTAATGCCATAAATTCCTTTTTCTTTATTCGTCAACTTTCTTGCCGTCTCAACCATTTCTCCCATGTCCAGTCATCCGATGGATATTCTACCCCAGCCTCGTCAAAAATCTGCTTGTTATACCAGACTGCGATTGTGTCAAAATCTTTCGGTATTGCATAGATCTCACCGTCACGTTCATATTGTGCTGTAAGAGTCGCCGGAAAATCTTCTTTCCAGTCGATTAGTTCACTATCTTCTACTAAATCTGACAATGAAAGCATCATCCCACCTTCAATATATGTATCTGCATGTACCCCATTCATCCAGAAAACATCCGGTGCAGATCCTCCTGTGCAGGAGCTTTCCAATTTTGTCCAATATTCCCCGGTATTTTGTGGTGTATATTCTACTTCCACTGTGATATTTGGATACTTTTCATGGAATGCATCTGCAAGTTCCTTAGAAACCTCCTGTTGTGTCGCTCCCCAGATTGCATATCGGAGTGTTACCTCTTTATCACTCTTATAATCTTTTGTACTCTTTGCAGGTTCTTCCGAAGCTCCTTCTCCACTTTTTCCTCCACCAGAACAGGCTGTAAATCCTGCTGTCATACATACACATACTCCTACTGCTGCAATTTTCTTCCATGTCTTCTTATTCATAAACTACCTCTCCTTCGTCATCACATTTTCTATTTTTCTCTATTTCCCACGAATCTCATCTAAAGTTACGGCAACACCATCTTGAAGTCTTGAAATTTCTGCTGCCCATGCAATAAAATGACTTTCCATTGACTGCTCCAATGTAGTGATTGTATTTGTACGCACTTCATCTCCCAGTGCATAATGAATAAATTCTTTCAGCATCAGCAGATCACCCCCGCCGTGACCCGAAAAATCAGATGTCAATTTTGTGATATCAATTAC